>Ga0183101_1000758_pt1 | contig 40025 bp, 59 predicted proteins | sample Biomet3_FD_127790 | JGI IMG/M metagenome (GOLD analysis project Ga0183101, IMG submission 127790) | Microbial communities from bioreactor (seeded with sewage sludge) at LBNL, California, USA - Biofuel metagenome 3 | ecosystem: Engineered > Bioreactor > Anaerobic > Unclassified ... | reverse complement strand
AAAGTACCAATGTTATAAGCATTGACACCCATATTTGATGCCGGAACAAATTGCCATATAGTCATGGTTTTTCCGTCCGGCGAATTATCATGTTCATTGAGTGATATCAAGCCAGTGGTGAATGGAATTGGAAAACTAATGTAAATGACCGAGGTTACACTTGTTGTAACACCCCATTGCTCGATATATCCGTCTGGGCTGCGTCGCCAACCATTGGTCGAATTACCACCACTTGTCCAGGCACTCATATCAGGTATCTGATTTGCACCTGTCCCAACATCCCTTTTTGCTGCTTCTCCCAAACGAAGGTATGTGAGAATGTCTGCAATAGTATTTTTCCCGATAATGTCACGGCCTACAGAAGTTAAATCAGTCTGCGCTGCCGTATCATTTCCAGTGAAATACGGGAGTTTATTTGCACCGGTTGCGAGCCCAGCCAATGCCGTCAGCGTGGCATCAAGCGCCTGGAAATCCTTCCCAAAAGCGGTCCCCATTTTGGAGATAAACCCGTTCAGGTCACCATCATCAAGCACGTCCAGCCCGCTTTTGTTAGCGGTGTACTGCGCCAGCGCTGCCGCTATAAAGCTGGCCTGTCGAATGGCTTTGTTTACCTGCGCTGATTTTGCTGGCCCGCTAATAAAGCCGGACAAAAGCGCCGGTAGTGCTTCCCAGTCAGCCTGAGACATCACGTTAGCATTCGCTGCTGTCGCGAACGGTTTAAAGTTGTTTGTTGCCATTAGAGTATTGTCCCCCATGCTCCAACATCGAACCCGCCGATGTATTCGTTATCCATATCAAACCCAAAGAATTTAGAGCCCTCAGATGGTGCTTCTACCGAAGGCGTTTCAACATCACCGGCCCATACGCCAGCAGCTTTAACGGTGAGATAGCCCTGTTTGATAGCGGCAATCAGTTCAAGAGACACATCAGAAATATCAGTCTCGGGGAATACCCAGACCGATATCGTCATGTCCTGGTTGTCGACAATTTGCATCCTGAGGCCTGAGCCAGCAGTCGCAGCGTCAAGGATGGGAGGCAGAGAATCGTTCCGGCCGTCCCAGTTGTTGATAGCGATTTTCGCTTTCAGAATGATGCGGTACGTCTCATCACTCAGAGTGGTGTAGCCCGCATCTGGATCATACGGGCCTTGCCATACGCCCTGGTCATATCCGAGCCCGTCAGTGTCCCAGCTAAAATACACCCCGCTTATCGGCTGGCTGACGATGCGACTGCGACCAATCCAGAGGCCGAGCGTATCGAGCTGGACTCCGACAGCAGTATCAATATCGAAAGCGCTTACCAGCCCCCGGGTGGCGCCGGTGATATCAATCAGTGGCCGCGTGCTCAGGTCGACGTGATCAAAAAATTTCGGTTTCGTGGCGTGATAGTTGGTGATTAAGTCCGTGTACTTGCTCATGACGTCACCGTTAGAACAATGTTTTCGGGTTTACACGACGCGGATTCGTTGTAGGCGATGATGATGTTTGACGCCGCGACGCTACCGGCTGATTTGCCAATCAGCAGCTCCTGTATGTCGTAGTAGCGCGCATTGCCGCCACTCACTACGCCGAGGTTCGCCGGAGAATAAATCCTGCTCAGCAGCACATCGTCACCGATCGTCAACCCGTTAATGTAATCCGCGACGGCCTGCTGAATCTGTACGCCAATTTGCGACGTGTAGCCGGTGAATGCCTTCAGGGTGATATGTCCATAAATTGGCACATCAGTAGACCGAGAAAAGCTGATCACGTGTGGATTGCCGTAGGTGTCCGGTACCGTGACAGATGTCGTCCCATAGGTGGCTGTTCCCTGCCCTTTGTTTCCCCTGATTGTCTGGGCGATTTCTGTCACATCACCTCCATCAACGATGGCGGAAATGGAATGAGGCGGCAGCCCGTTGCTATCTGTCGAGCCAGTGTCATTCTCGTACAGTTTGTGACGTGTCACGCCATTAACATTAGCAATAGCACCGTCGACACCTTCAAACGGGGTGATTGACGGTAGCGCGACGCTCTGGCCCTGCCGGATGCGAAGCTCCGCGTCTGTCTCGGCCGGAGAACCAACCGTAGCCGCTGCTGGGTTGGTGACTGATACCCATCCGCGAGTCGGTGTGTTAATGGTGGTGATAGTCCCGGCCATCGCCGCAACCGAACCGCTATTCGCACATGTGGCCGTCACCAGCACAGTACCGTCAACGCCGATCGCTACACTCGCGGGAAAATTCCAGATAATGCCGTTTTTATCCCGTGCGGAGCCATTCGTGATAGTCGTGCCTGCCGTACCGGTTAACAGAAGGTCAGCAGTAGAGTTTGTCGCTACTTTTCGCGTGATCCCGTTAATTTTCACATTGCTGCTAAGCGCTGCGGCCTGCGCTGTCATCGGTGAAAACGAGTTGTAAATCTCGATAGCGGTGTTGTTAGCGTCATGCACGGCAAGAGCCACCAGCGCGACCATCTGCCCATCTTTGCTGTCTGGTTCGAGGTAGGCATCACTACCGTAAATCTGCCTGAAATAGCTGGTCAGTGTATCAAGGATTGTCTGGTAATCAGGCGCACTAATCCCCTGGGCGGTTACCGTTGCCGATAGCCCCAGCGTGTCGAGGTTCAAAGCCATTTATGCCTCGCTTTTTACAGTCGTCTGGCCGTAGATTGTGTCAATGGAGGAAGTGAAAGTGACGCGTCGGCTGGTGCCGTCATAATTGGTATCGAAGGAAAGAATCGACAGAACGCCCGGCGTGTCCTGAATGCGTTCGCGTATAGCCAGGATGTAGACGTCAGATCGTTGTTTGCCAAGCACTGACTGAACATACGGCGTGCCTTCCGTCAGGTCGAGAAACCACTGACCTCGCCACAGCTCGAAACGGGTTTTTACTGCCTGGGCGACACATTCAGGACTCTCGATAAGGAAAGTATCGTCTCCCTGCCCGAAAGTGTAATCGCCGTCAGCATCTTCGCGACGGTATCTCATTATTGCGGACCTCCGGTAGTTCCCCCGCCAGTCTGTACTCCGCCGTGTTTATGCGTGGCGACACTGATACCTGAAGCTGTTACATCATTCGTTACCGTAACCGGCCCAAGCATCGTCGCAGTACCGCCACTTGCGCCCATTCCCTGAGACAAGTTTCCGTTAATCGTTACGTTGCCGTTCAGCGTGATAGTCGGGGATGTGATTGTCGTTCCACCTTCAGCCGTAGCCGTAAGCTGGCCTGGCGTTTTAATGGTGATGTTATGTCCTGCGGCGACCTCTATGAACGCCGCGCCATCATCGGTTCGCAGCTGCGCGGCGCTGGTGCTGATACCACTGATTTTCTGTGCTTGCGACTGCGGGCCAACGATGGCGAACGCATCAGATAAATCATGCTGGCGCGGGTCGACGGTCTCCTGAACGCCGCCGCTCTGCCACCAGAAATCTATGCATCGGTCAGCAAAGATCAGCAGACACTCGTCGCCTTCTTTTACCGGAAAGGTCAGCGTGCAACCGCCGCCGCGCGGAAAGATAACCGGCACATCCACCAGCGGTTTTAATTCGGTAGAGCCATCGCCAACAATACCGCGAAGCGCCACCTCTACTGTGCAGGTTACAGCGTCAGGATCGAACGACTGAATGATGCCTGGCATCGCTACGCGCATCTGGGTCGACACCGAATCGGCAATGGCCTGCGCGGTCTGCTGCTCTCCGCCGATCTGTGATTGAGTTGGAATTGGCATAAAAACTCCATAAAAAAACCCGCTCGGCGGCGGGTTAAATTCATACTTGAAATGAAACTATAGGTTCTTACTAAGCACAAGCTTACAATCTTCAGCGCTTAGACCAGTCATTTGAGCTGATTCAGGATAGCTACAATACATTTTCACTCGACGAAACCCGAGCACTGCGAATTGATCACCTTTACTACTCATCAACTCTTTTTCGCTGCCACCCTCTCTGCGTGCAAATCCAGCAGCCTCCATGCCAGAAGCTTTAGAAATCGCGGTGTGTATAGCAAGGTTATTATCCAAATCTGGATGTTTTACAAAAAAATCACTTAACGTTCCAGCGCAAACGGAGGTGGATAGCAGAAAAAGAAGAGATACAAATCCTTTCATTAATTTTATCCTTTTATTTTTACACAGTCATAAGTTGCATACTGACGTGGTGCATCCATATTTGCTTGCAGCCACTGAGCATTCAGGATTGCTTTACCATTACGGCCAATAAACTCCATTCCTACCCATCGCCCTGGTTGATTGGTCGCTAAGCGCCATTCAATTTTGACGTTGTTATAATCACCGTCATTTTTAAGAAATGTCACTTTTTGCGATTCAGGTTTAGCTCCGTTTACGCGAGCGAAACCATCATCAGCCCAATGGATGTTGAAATCACCACACTGAGAATCAGCAATAGCCTGGAAAGAAAATAATGCTGCAATGGTAAAAATTACGAGTTTCACGTCCCGTACCTCAGTAGTTTGTTTTTTGCATAGCACCAGCATTAACTAAATCACGACTGCCACGCGCAAAACACATCAAATCCATGTACCACGCCTGACCTCTGGTGTCGCCAGTATAGTCGATAGCTTTGACGATATAAACGCCATCTGTCGCAATGCTTGCTGGTTGACTGACAGTGCCGTTAACGACGAGATTACCATTCATGTCGCTCTCTTGCAGCTTTGGTGAGGGTATGATATTTCCATTCTCGTCGTATTTGACCGCACGAAGATCTTCATTGTTTAACTGCGTTCGGTACACCGAAGCCTGATCGAGCTGGATAAGACCATTGATGCGAATGTTGGGGTTTATCAGGCACCGCACGTTTACGCCGCCGCCCATAGTCTGTTGCGGCATACCGATCAGGCCAGTATCGGCATTCAACACAATGGCTTCGTGAATATATTTATCCTCCGGCACCATCTGGACCTGACCATCCACCAGCTGCCATGTCGCTTTGCACTGCGCAGCAATATTATCCATCACGTTACGGGTGGATGAATAAATCGCACGGCCACGAGGAAACACGGTATCAGGAAAGTCACCGGTAATGCCCTGCGTCACGCCGAACGCGTTGAAATCCTGCATAGTCGCCCGGTGCAGGTCCGCAACGGTATAACCAGCGGCAAGCGTGGTGATGGTAGTCGCGTAGAGGAACGCTTCGTGGTTACTGATGGCCTGAATCAGCACCCAGGAATCGGTGATGTTGTCCTTCCCGGTGACGGTGAAGCGAATATCACCGTCAAAAATCAGGCCGTAGTTCTGACCGTTCACCTGCCCTACCTGGTCTGGTGAAATCTCCCGGGCGACACCAACCTGGCTCGCATCAACATCCGGCGCAATACCGTCATACCCGGCAATGATGCGAATTTTTGCAAACTCCTGCCCCAGTATCTTGTTCGTGGTATCGGTCGAAAGGTTGTAAATTTTCACGTTCGCCACTCGCGGCCAGCGTGTATCTGCCCACTCGATCTGGAACGTGACCTTAAAATCAGACAGGGAAACGCCCTGCCCGTTCTGGTCCAACAGTTGCAGCTCAAAATGGCGCATCCAGTTAAGAGACATTTCTACTCCTGCACGAAAATGAGGTGGCTGTATGTGCCGAGGTTGGTTTTGGTGGGCTCGTCCGGTGCGCCTACATCGCAGCCAACGAGCAGCGCCCCGTTAATACCTAGTTGAGGATATTGCTCAAGAAGATTTACACCGGTTACCAGCGGCACGCCAGAAAGAAGCGGTTCGCCACTGCTATCTTGTACATCCAGAATCCAGCCAGCAGAATCACGCCAAATGACTCTCAGCGTGTATGTTGTCTCTGCTAACTGAATGCGAAATAGCTGGTTATCCGGCGATAAAGGGATTTCAGTTACATTCATTGGATACCTATAGAGTTACCAAGACTGGTTCCTTTTAGTCCATCAAACCACCCTGTTGACTTAATTACCGATTCATTTACTGGGGTGGTGGATTTAGTCCCGGAATTCTGCACCGCAGATGTACTAACCCCGTCCTGCATATCGGATTTATCAGCAACGGTGACATTTTTTGTATGCGTTATGATGACTTCACGCAGGGTAAGCGTGCAGTTCAGCACGTTCTCGCTGGTTTTGTCCGTTGTCACCTCAATGGCTCGCACCAGCATATTGCTGTACACCCGCTTTCCGGTCACCACATCGAACGGCACGCGCTCAAGCTGCATATCCAGCAGCTTTTGGTATGTCTCCTTTGGGCTAAGCCCAGCGCTAAGACCGATTGAAGATGTATCAATGAAGTCCAGCAACGAACCGCCACCAGCGAAGCCGCATTCCATTGTGACTTCGCTGGGGCGCTTATACGCATGATCGGCGATGAAGCCCGAAGCGCTATTCGTTGTTGGCTTCTCCACCGGGTGCTCAGTAATTTCGAGCGCATCAGAATGCTTTTCGGAGACGACCACGCTGGGAATTAATATGCCAATTCGCCGGGATTGCCGGCGAAAAATCGCTGATAAAATATCCATTATCTCGGTCCTGCGGGGAGTTGCTGGGTTAACTGTGAATTCACGCCCTTTTGACGGTCAACAGTCAAACGGGCAGCTTCGCGAGGATCGGAAACGCCGTGGATGTTAATGTTCGTTTCCTGCTGAATCACCGGGGCGCTGGTGGGCATATTGCTCATTACTTTCGGAATGTAATTGCGCGTTTCCTGCGGCATTAGCCCCATTCCATAACGTTGAACGTTCCCGATTCCCCAGTTATATGATGCCAGTGCTTTGCTAAGGTCTCCGCCGTTCTGCCGCAACAGCTGGCTGAGGTACTTAGCTGCGGCCTGAGCTGACTTTTGCGGGTCGAATACATCGTTTCCGCGAAGGCCCATGTCTCGCGCCGTGCCATCCATGAACTGGAACAGACCTTTAGCGCCAGCGCCTGAAACGGCGAACTGATTACCGCCAGATTCCGTTATGGCCACACTTTTCAATAGACCAGCTGGAAGTTGATAAAGCGACTCAAGTTTATTGAACATTGGCCCCATCCAGTCGAGCAATACTTTGCCCTGGGCTGTGGCCTGTGGACGTTTGACTGATTGCGCAAACTGGGAGGGGTCACCCGATATATTTGGAGAGATTTCAGCAGCTCCAGCCGGGGAGAAAAATAAATTACCGATTTTGGCAATCCCGTCTGAGATTTTTTCAAGATAACCATTAGCAGCCTGCTGACGGTTTTTTATTTCATCTCTTTCATGCGGGGCAATTTCATTACTACGAACATGCTGTTCCGCCCCGGGAATGTCAGGCTGAACATTATCGCCATAAACGACGCCATTGCTTTGCGCCTGACGAATAATCTTACCTGGGCCACCATGCAGCCAATCCATCCATGCGGGCCATTCTCTTACCTCGCTAACATCTTTTCGCCCAAGGTCGGTTTTGATGCCAACCGTAGCAAGAGCATCACCAATGTTCCTTTTGGTATAGTCCAAAGATGATTTAGCACTGGCTTTTATGTTTTCACGATCTGAAACCAGGTAACCAGCATACGCTCCCCATAATTTAAGCCATGGAGGTATCGGAAGACCGGATATTTTTGCGAATGCTCCCAATACTTTTGTTACCCATACCCCAGCGATGAAAGTAGCCAAAATTTCCAGCGAGTTCTGCCATCCACCAACAGAATCTTTCAGCCCCAGAAGCTTATCGCGCAGCCAGAGAATTGCCTTTTTCGCCTTTTCTATTGCAGGCTCCCACTTGGACCAGTCAATCAGGCTTTTACCGCCTTCTTTCCACGTCTGATAATCGTCATAGAGTAATCCGATCGCCAGAATCAGCGTGGTGATAATTCCAATCGGGGATTTCAGGAACGCAGAATTAAGCAGACGCCATGCGACAAGTAGAGCACCGAATATTTTCAGCAGATTTTTACTGCCATCGTCAAGACGCTTCCACCAGTCAATGACAGAGCCAGCGCCCTGTATGAGCCGCCACGCCATTCGCGTGAAGGCGTTCGCAAGCCAGATCACGCCTTTAATAACTCTGGTCAGCGTCTCTTCAATCTTCGGGAAGTTGTCGAGGATGCGCCGCCGCAGGCTGTCCAGCGAACCAGCAAGACCACCAGCGAGGTTTGAGCCGATCTTGTCCCGCATAATGCCGAACAGCGACGTAAGCCCGCGCATGGACGTCATGAATTTATTGGACTGCACAGCCGCCTTATCAGCGTTGAACCCAGTCTTTTGCAGCATAGACTGGTAATCGGCGGTAAAGCCATTCATGCCGCGCCGCATCGCCATCAGCGTGTTTTCATCGATGCCAAGCATCTGCGCGTATTGCTTCGCGCGGTAATACGGCATGTTGTTGAGCTTTTGCCCAACGCCAGTAAAGATGGCCGCAGTATCACGCATCTTTCCGCTGGCATCTCGGGTCTGGACACCAAGACGGTTCAGGAAGCCTTCCGCCCCCGGATTGCTACGCATGAAACCGGCCAGCCCTTCGAGGGAGGACATGGCCGACTCGGCGCTGGCACCGGTTTGCGACGCGGCATAGCCCAGCGCTTTGATGCCCTGGACGCTGGCCCCCGTCCGTTGGGATGCCCAGTAAATTTTATCCAGACCATTCGCGATCTGGGTGGTAAATCCGACAATGCTCAGCGCTGCGCCTTCCACCACCGCACCGACCTTCAGAACGTTCGCGGTAACGCCTTTCAGCACGGCTTCAAACTTATTAGCGCCAGCCTGATCGATATCGAATCCCAGCGAAACAAGGAAATCTTTAATCGTATCTGCGTTACCGCTCATTGGCCGCTCTCCATTTATCTACCCGGGCGTCGTTATCCTCGCGCATGTCGAGGTAGTCATTGAGAAGCGCGATACGGCAGAGGTCTACCGCACCGCTGTTAAGGTCTTTCTGGTCAATATGGAAGGCAAGCGCCGGACGAAGAATAAAGTCTTCACCGCCCGGCAGGCTGTTGAAGGTTATTCCGCTGGCGGGGTGCTCGTCTCGCTGGTAGGGAGTCCTTGCAAAAAATTTCCCAGCGAGTCGGCGACCACCCGCGCCACCAGTTGCAGCATGGTAAGCAGGTCGATATCGTCAAACGCCATTTCGCCATGCTGGCAGACCGGCACCCAGCCTTTCATGTGCTCGCGTGAAACAACGGAAAGACAGGGGAACAGGATAGCGTCCACGTCGCCATCACTCAGATCGGACACAGCATTAGCAATTTTGGGCAGGATAGTAGCCATCGCGCCTTCGGTGTCTTTGCTGCTGATCTTCTCCTGAACGCTCCGGAAGTCAGAAACCATCCCGGCCAGCACCGGCAACAGCTTTCGGGAAACCTTCAGCTGTTCGAAAACGCTGAGCTTTGCGGTGCGATATTTCACGCCTTTAATTTCGAATTCCATGCGTTAAAACTCCCCGAGCAGCTGGTCAATCTTGCCGCAGTCGAACACCCAGGCAACAGTCCCGCCCTCTTTGGCGTTATTGAAATCAGGCTGTTTCTGGAATGCGCACGAACGCGCAGTAGAAATATCACCCGATGCCGTGTTGCGAATGACGATCACGTTATTGCCCCAGGTGGCAGAGGACTGGCTTTGCGCGTTATACGCCAGAGACAGTTTCTTGTTCACCGGGGAGGTTTTCAACAGCGTCACCGTAATGGTGCCTGACTTATCGGCGTGCAGGCTGTGCATCACTTCGCCATCGGCACCGATGGTCATGGTGTTCTTGTTGCCGCCCATGGTCTGGGTGATACCTTCCTCAGAGTTCGCAGAACCCTGACCAAGATCGATAACGCCGGTCGGCCCGGTGAGCGACGCGGTTACATCGAGAAAAGAATAAGTTGCCATTTATCGCTCCTTAGCGAACCACGTTGATCTGCACATCGGCATAATGAACTGCGCCAGCCAGCTTACAGGCCACCTGAATTAACGGTGCTTTGCGAGCTTCGCGGTCGGCCTGCGCCTGTTCGGACAGAGGTTGCGCATACACGTAATAACCTTTGGTCAGCGTATCGCCGGAATTCAGCTGTCCGATAGGGCCACCATTCCACACGCCAGCCGCTACCAGACCGTTCGTGACGGACTGATCCATGGACTGTTCAACGTTGGAAAGCAGACGGGTCACACCGGCATCAGTCTGCGGAATTTTGGTGGTGCTGGTGTAAAGCAGGTTATAGAGGTTGGTCTGAACGTAATTCTGCAACCAGTCGAGCCCGTGGCGCTCGTCGAAGAAGTCGCCGTTCGCCATAACACCCTGTTGCAGGATCGCCGTGTCGTTGGCGTAGTATACGAACACGTTCGCATTCTTCGCATCCACAGCCGCCGCCTGTCCTACCGTCAGCGTTTCGTAGGTTACGCTCGGTTCCTGTTTGAATTTCAGGGTAATGGTTGTATTGCTGCCGTTGAAATTGACAGTAAACGCGCGACCGAAAGCTGAAACCGCTGCATAAGGGCTGCTGGTGGAATACTGAATAAAGGTACGGGCATACTTGCCAGCCTTTAATTTCGACGCAACATCAGTCGTCGAAGTCGTGCTGATAATCTCGGCGTCGGCAGATGTTACCCCGAAAATGCGGCTCAGGCTGGACGCTTCGATGAGTTTAGCAACCTCAATCACGTCGTCAGCATCAAGCACATCAGCGCTATCAGCAACATCATCAGCGACAACCAGCCCATACCAGTTGGTATATTGCAGGCAGGCATTAACAGCTTGCACGATGGTTTCCACGCTTCCACCTTCGGAAGAGGTCAGCGTCTTCGCCCAGCGGCCAATATAAACCTGCGTCGGCTTCGGCGACTGGCTGAAGAAAACCTGCGCCGCTTTATATTCCGGGCTGTCGACTCCGAAGTCCTCGCCAATGTCCTCAACGGACGCATAGAGGCGAACGCGCTCCTGCACCGGAATGACAGTGGAAGAACCGAGGATCAGCAGCGCGCCGAAGTTACGACCAGTAGCCGCTTTCGGCGAGATGATCACATCAACGTTTACAACGTTGGATACAGGTAAGCCCTGCGTCATAGTTTATTCTCCAAAAAAGGTGACTGGCGCTTCCACCAGCGATTTAATGCCGTACTCGCGCACGACCTTCCGGCGCAGGCGCACCGTCATGTCGTAGCGGCGAACCCATTGCTGGTTGATAAGTTCGGGGAAAGGGGTCAGACCGGTATAGTCGCCAAGGGACAAACCAAGCGCGTTCAGCTCAGCATTGTTTTGCGGGACAGATATGCCATCGCGAAAACGGGACGCATAAGACATACCAGCCGGACCATAGAACGACGCCATGCACTCGAACGTTTCATGCCGCCAGAGCTGAGCTCCCTCGTCGGTCTGCCCGGTGAATGCAGGACTGTTATCAATGAGCAACCCGGTAACGCCAAACGCGCACCAGTTCGTTTCAACGGGTGGCAGTGGCGGCTGATTTTTCTGCCAGCGCGGACGAACCATTCCAGACGGCAAGCCGGAAACATTGCGCATCCACTGGCTTAACAGCCTGTCGAGCGCTTCGTCATAATCCGGATCGCCGCTGGTGGGTGTCAGCCATCCGCGCTCTGTGCTGGTGTTATTGCTCAACGGGATTACCCCCATCAAACGGCAACAGTTCACAATGTGCCTGGACGAAGCCAGCACCGTAAGCCGTGTACGGGTCGACGAATGTCACACGATAATCACGGTTCTGATACGTCACGATATCGGCATCACGGCCAGTCTGCCCCTGCGTCAGCCGCTCAGTTGTCACGATGAGAATCGCGCCACTGATTACTTGCCCGGACTGCATACGGCGGTTTTCCAGGGAGCGGTCAACAGTAACAACCCCGGCAAACTGCGTTTTAACTTCGCTGTCGCTGCCGATCCCGTCCTCGTCCACCGTTTGCGCGCGACGCGTTACCCACAGGTTGAAGTCGCAAAAATCGGGGTCAAAAAGCACGTCTGTTACATCAAGAGTCGGCATCTTTATCCCTCACAACATGGGTAATGGCTCTGCGGTATTGTCCGGTATCAATCAACGGCCTTACATTCTCATTGCTTATCAATTGACCAGAATCTGGGTTGATAGCATTAAGCTTTCCGTCCGCCGATCTGCGTGCTAACTCAGCTTTCGCCCCTTTGCGACCTCGACGCGCGCGGGCTTCAACGGTGCTATCAGCAAGCGGTGTAAAGCCGGTAATAGTCATGTAACGCCTGACGCCATTAGCGGCCAGCGTTCCGGCGCGGTTGAGCGCTCTTTCCGCACCCGCCGCATTACCATCAAGCGCAGCCTGCGCCGCTGCTTTAAGCTGCGGCACTGTCTGTTCCTCTACCGATTTAACGCCGGGGATCAGGTGCGGGCGTGGGGGGATGTTTTGCGCTGGTGAGCCGTATTCGTTGACATAGCCGATCCCGGCATTACCAAACGGAACATCTTCACGCTCGCTGTCTTCCGAAGGGATGCCGACCAGCACATCCTTTTTGGTTAGCGACTTGAGCGCGTCGAGAATGGCCTGAGCGTTATCCACCCTCGTTGTTACACCGCTTTTGAAACTCATAGCTGGCGACCGCCCGCACCGAACATCGTGATCAGCTGATAAAATTCAGCGCCATATCTGGTGTTATTCCAGAAGCCAGCGTCAGGGTTTAGCGTCGCGCTGGTGTCATAGCTGACGCTTACCTTGTCAACGGACTTGGAGGACTGCACACCATTGGTTGAACCGCCCGGGCCGCCAACCAGCATTGCCCGGCTATCTGCCGCCCATAGCGTCATGTAGTGAGCCACGAACAACTCGGCAAAATACGGAAACAACTCTTTGCCGGTGGCGTTTTCGCTCAGCAGCACATCGGCCAGATTCAGACGAAACTGGATTTGTGCTTCTGGATATTTGGCAGGGTCAGCAAACTGCGGGAAGTCGCGGCGAAAATCACTTACTGTTGGCAGGCTTTGATTCTTTGGCATCTTTCGCCCCATTACCGCCAGTCTGGGCGGCAGCAATCTGCGCTTGCAGGCTGTCGTTCTGCTCTTGCAGCTTGAGCAGCGCTTCTTTCAGGTCGGCAATCAGCTGATCTTTATCGACAATCTGCTTATCTTTGTCGGCAATCTGCGCTTGCAGGCTGTCGATAATGGGTTGCAGATCATCGGTGTCGCTAATCACGCTTTCGGAAAGCTCAGAGTGCGCCTGGGTGAACCAGTGAGACGCGACCTCTTCCGGTACGTTATGCCGCCCCCGGCCAAACTCCTGTTTTGACTGATCGCCGAGCGTCAGCGTAAACGGAGTGTGAACATGGATGGTAACCAGCTTTTCTTTCGCCATTTTCAGTTTCCTTCTGGCCCCTTTCGGGGCCGTTCTGGTTATCAGATACCGTCCACGTAGGACAGGGTTTCTTTGTACACTGGCTCAACCGCACCGAGCTTGCCGTAGTAGGTCGCAATCTGGTACAGACCGCGATACTGGATAGGAACGCTCTGCAACGGCACCAGCGGATAGCGCACATATTTCTTGTCGTTGGTGTAGGCGACCATACGGTCTTTACCGCCAACCCCGCGCCCTTTCAGCCATTTAACCGCTTTGATTTCCAGCGGAACGCCGTTCTGGTGGAAAGCGATAGTGTTCACGGCCAGATAGGTCAGCAGTGACTGGTTACCCGCTTCGGAAACCTTACGGCTCGCCAGCAATGAATACTGCTCTGGCGGAATGCGCAGATCAGAAGGCACGACGGAATAACCGGATGCTGCCCAGGCATTCGACAGAATGCTGTTCACACTATCGAGGATCTCGTCGTTGGTGGAGTTCGCCCAGGTCTTCGGCGCATTGTTCAGCGTCACACCGACAAGGTTTGCCAGCCCTTTCAGGCCGAGCGCATCATCGCCAATGTAAACCTGCTCGTCGTTGTCCATCTGCCATTTGAGCTGCATCCCGTCGTACTTCTGGGTATCAATCGGGCGACCTACCTGCTGAGCTGCTGCCAGCTCTACAACGGTCCAGCCCAGTTCCATGCCCCAGAGGTTCAGCGGATTGCCATCTTTGCCGATATCAACGTTCACGCCAGCAATAGCAGTGGAGTCTTTGCCTACCCAGTTTTTACCGTTCGGATTTGCGCCAGTTCCCGCCGCGCCAAAGCTGGTGTTAGTCCAGCTGGAAATGTCATCTGCGATAGAAACGTCTTCACGCAACTGAATATCGCGGGTCCAGGTATAACCCACCAGCGGCAGGTTCAGCGTCTGGTCGAGTCGCTCCAGCTCCCCGATGAGAAAGGCACCAGAGCTATCAACGGTTGCCTGATCAAAAGTAATCATTCGTCTGTTCCTTAAATCTTCCAGGAGATTTCTGCATTGCCGTTAGCGTCACCGGCCCCTGTGAATTCGGCGTTGGTCAGCGCCACGTTTTTGCCACTGACGGACGTGGACATGAAGCCGCCCAGCGGCACGTCAATGGTTGAATCGAGCGAAACAACCACGTAGACAGGATCGCCTTTTTTGATGGTGCTGGCATCGAAGCCAGATCCGAGGTTAACGGTCATGTAGCCACGTTTCATGGCGTCGCCCGGGAAATTCTTATCCGTCCCCACCTGGCGAACCATGTCTGGCTGCGATGTGGTCGGATACGGACGAACGTAGATCCCCTTCACCTTGTCGGCGGTGTCACCGTCCGCCAGCGGCACGAAAAAGCCGTCAGCGTCGTATTTGCCAGCCAGACCATAGGCAGCGAATGCGTTAGCGGATTTAAGGATCACCGGTTCGACGGTTAAGTTCTGCGGGCGAGAGATAGCCCCGGCAATGCCAACAGGCATCCGGTACAGATATGCAGTCATTGGATTATCCTTTGCGGTTAGACCAGAAGTCGGCGTTTTGTTTGTTCAGGGAAGCGATGCTGGTCATGCCCATATTTGGACGTTGTGCATCGCCCGTGGTGCTGCGGGTGTTTCGCCCTTTGGCAATCTCAGACACAGCGTTAAACGCCATATCGACCGATTGCTTGGGCAATTTGCGGATATCCGCATCACCGACAACCTGGCGAACCAGTGTTTTGTCAGCGGCGGCCAGCACATCACGTTTGAACGCGGTCGGTTTCACCTTACGGCTCAGATCGATACCCGGGACGATAACCTCGGCACGATAGGCAGAGTCACCGGTAATCGTGGTTTCCTCTTCGTCGTCCTCGCCGTCGCCGGTCGGATCTTTTTTGTCTTTTTCGTCAGGCTTATTGTCGTTATCGCCCGTCGCAGTTCCTTCGAGCTTAGCCAGCAGGGCTTTGAGCAAGGTTTTGATATCGTCCTCGCCGTCGCCGGTTGGCTCTCCGCCCATTTCCGGCTTTTTGTCCGGCAATGGTTGCTGCGGTGAAAGGTTAATGTTGAGGTTAACGCCGCTCGGCAGATCCCCTTCGTCACCCGTTACCGCCGCTGGCGCAGAGTCCAGCAGTTCGTTCATGGTGTCAGCGTCACCCGTTTTGATGGCCGTGCGCATGCGGGTCCACCAGCTTTTCTTTTGATTTGCCATTGTGTCTCTGTCTCCAATTGCACAACGATTTCCGGCTCTGCCTTTAGGGACAAGAGCCACATGGTTTCCGGTAATATCGACCTGCTCGGCTTTACCTGGCTCGGTCTGCTCGTACTCCGCGTCATAGCCACATGACACCTGTCGCAGACCATCCTCAATAAGCTGAATGGCGTTTTCGTCTTTGACGATAAGGTCAGCCAGCATTAAATCTGACTGCTCGCCAGTGCCACGCCTGATGTTCTGAAGATGCCCGTTTGCCAGCTCTTTCCAGTTCTGCGGGTTCACCAAACGGACATTACCGTCTTCGTCTTCCGGATGAAGGATGGTGATACTCATCCCTTCAAAAGAGGCAAGCGTCGCCGGGTGGAATACCTGCTCTGGTGATCGTGTTACGACGATTTCACCATGCTTGTCAGGCTCAAGATTTGGCAGGTCAGCCGCGCTATACAGCTGAGTTCCTGTTCTGGCTACGGGGACGTCTTTGCAAAGCAATGAGCCGTCAGCCAGGCGATAGCGAGTCTCCCCCAGTTGGGTGTAGAAGAAATATTTCATCCATCCGCCGCCTTAGTGGATTTAATAAACTCACGCAGCAGATGCTTTATCTGGCGCGCATTACCACGACCTATAAGTTGGCAGCGCTTTGCTCTATCACCAACAGATTGATAAATAGCCTCTACGCCATTGTATTTAGCAGTGATGCGCGTAGCTTCGCTGGCCTGTTCTTTCAGGAAATAGATTGTTTTTTCCATGGGTTACCTGCAATTCAGGCGAGATAGGGATGAGGTGTCGGGAATACGATTTCTTTGTAGCAACGGCAGTTAGGTAACTCCCCGGCGTGACCGGTCATGCCGTCAAGCGTTGGAGGTCGGCCCCATTCGACAAACTTCCCTTCCATCTCTCGATGAGAATGCCGGACGTCGCCATCTTCGGCTGTACGCCAGATATAACCATTCGAGCCGATTGACAGCGCACGCGCCTGATCCAGTGCACCGGTTGCGCGCCCAAGCTCAGTCCGGGCGATAAGGTTCGCTCGTGAGCGTGACACGTCACCGGAAGCAGCTATCTCTTTCGCGAATGGTTCAGCGCGGCCACCAGCCACAACGGCCTCGATGGCCTTGTTCTGAATATCATACACCCGATCGGCGGCCTCAAGAGGCAGTGACTTGATGTACTTAATTTGCTCGGCGACGATGGATTTCATCACCTGGCCTACCGGTGCGCGGTCAACCATATTGCGCAGCTCTGCGCTGATGTTCCGGCTGTGCTGACGCCACTGCTTTTCATTCTGGCGCGCAATGTCGGCGGTAAAGTTCTCAGCAACCTTCGTCGCCCAGGGGGTGATGATTTCGCTGTAGCGCTCCAGCGCATCCATTATTTCGGTGACGCTATCGTTTGAACCATCGTAGCGACCATTTACGATATCCCCGACCGCCCGCGCTATCTGCCGTAGGCTCGTTCGATATCGGATCTCCGCCTGGCGGCTCTGGCGGTTTGTCGCCAAGTTCGCCGATGCCTGGCGGCGCTTCGTCTTCGGCATTCTCGATATCCTCGTCGGTAATGGATGCCCCGATGCCGGTGACGTCAGAGTTTTCGCGCAGGTCGGTCATCGCCGCCTTACGCGTCATCAATCCGTCGCCCAGCGCGGTGCTGATCGCGTTGGTGGTGTTTACGGCCACCGTTGATCGGTCAACGTCTGACATTTGCCATAGCGGGTTAAACTCAAACGTGAAATCGTCCGGCAGCGGCTTTCCGAGTTCCGAGCGGTGCATAATGTCCAGTATCCGGCGCATCGGCAGCCGTAAGCGGCGCTCCTGCAATGAGCTCACCCGGTCGTAATAGTTGGCGAGGTCTGCATCACCAGTAGAGAAGCCTTTCGGGGATTGACCGAACAGGCGTACCAGCGGGATACCAACGGCACCGCTGATCTGCTCAGCAAACTGCGAAAGAATGTCATCCAGACCACTAAAGCTGTACTGGTGGGTTTCGAACTTATCCCGCGAGTCCATGAGCGTCATACCTTCATTGCTCTGGAACTGGCGGATCAGGTCGATGTTCTTCAGCAACGCTTCGAACGCCGGGCCTCCAAGCGCGATAAGCTCGCGCAACTTCTCCACGCTATAGGTACGCAGATGCGCTTTATAGACCAGCTGCGCCGCGCCGACAGTAGCGCTATCTAACGCAGTAAGCCGATCCCATATACGCTCTACAACCGACATTCCCCATTCGTTTTCGGTCATCTTCTGCTGGAATGGCAGCGTGACGCCATCAAAGCGGATCAGGCGGCTGTGATGGATGCGCCAGGCCGGGATGCCCGTTGCAGTGGTCACCACGTCGTAAAACTCAGGCTTGCCGAGGTCCGGCCCCATCTCTTTAATGCGGCGGGTCAGCACCGGGTTAATCATCCAGCGGTCGAGCGGGAGAATGCCCTTAAACTTGCCTTCTCCAATAGTTTCGAGCCGCAGCGGGGTCATTGGTGCCTGCCCCTCAATCATGATGAAGCCAACCGCGCCGCCATAGAGACGCGACCATTTCAGCACGTCGTTCAGCGCATCCCAGACCTGCAACTCATCCAGCTGCGCTTCGAGGGTGCCACGGTCTTTGGCGTCAATCTCCGAAGTGATGCGAATGCCTTTCCGGGTCATATCGTCCGGGATAGCGTCGACCGCTTCGCCGATAACCCACGATCCGCGATATGACCATTCCACCAGCATGCGGTTGCGGCTGGTGAAGTTCGCCCGGTAGGTCGATGCTGAGTGCTGGTTAGGCGTCTGCATCCCCACGCGGGCGACAAAGTTTTCATAGCCATCAGCGGTGGCCTGCGCCGTTCGCTGAGAGGCTTGCTTGTTTCGTGCCATCAGGCCTGTCTCCCTAGCAGCTCCCAGATGTTCAGGGCTGAATTCATTGGCGCGTAGCTGATCATCACCGAGTCGGCGAGGTTCGGCGACTTGGTGCCGTCAGGCTGTTTATCAACAACGATTTTCCCCACACCGTTAATGGAATAGGTCGGTTGCGACAGCTCGATGATGAGTTTGTCTTTGCTCGCCATGGCGCTGCTGATTGAGATAATTTCGTCCGGGTTGTAGGCCATTCCCTCAACCACGGCGCGATAGGTGTTCTGGAAAAGCTTGCGTAATTGCCACCAGCTCTGGGCCTTGGCGTTAGCAAAGAAGTCCTTGTTCAGGCGGGCGGCCTGTCCGTTGTCGCCGCGCACCGCTTCGTCGTCCGGATCAAACACCGCGCCGCTACCGCGAAACGGTGTGGCGAGTATTGACGGTCGGCGCGCAGCGTTACGCAGTTCGTTGATGGCGCGTGCATCGCCGCGAACGCCAGCGCCCAGGCCGTCCTCGTCGAAGCGAAATTCTTCGAGGTTGTCCTGTTCGCAAAAGCCGAAGACCTTCTCAACGGACTGGTAAATGTCGCTGCCCACGCCGGACCATTCCCGCACGTTCTCCAGGAGGAAGCCGTGACGGGTCGAAAAGGCGTTTTTGTCCCGGCCTTCGTCGGCGACGTCCATCGCGCCCAGGCGTTTGCCCGTTGGCTGGATGCCCAGCTTAATATGAGCGTCGACGGCAGCCTGTACCCAATCGGACGGGATCAGGACGCCTTCCGCAGATGCGCTGTAGTTCAGGTCAAGTTCCTGCGCTACCACCACCGGATTGTCGATTTTCTCGCATTCCCTGCGATACCACTCTTCATCCTTGCGCGGGTCATTTCGCCAGTGGAATGTGAATACCGGTATCTTCCCGCCGTGACGCTTCTGCGCGAACGGGTTCGCCATGCCGTTAACCGAGCTCAGGTCGATACGGCAGCGGGTGGTTTGCGACAGCGCCGCGTCAATCAGCAGAGGACGCTGGAGGAATGCAGCCTCATCCACCAGGTAGAGGGTGGTACGGTCACCACGACCGATATTGTCGCCAGCCTCGCCTTTGATGACCGCGCCAGTATCGGGAAACTCAACGCGCATGTACGGCGCGTGCTTCTTCTCGTCCCACGAACCGCGAAACTCGACGGGCAGCGTTTCCACGAACTTGCGCGCCTTCCAGAACAGCGCCTTCGGGTCTCCGGTGCTGTCGACGTATTCCTCTTTACGGGAGCCGAAGCCGATGACCATTTCTTTGTTGAAGAGGCAGAGCGAGCAGGCCAGCCCGATCGCCGTCCAGCTGAGCCCCATTTCGCGGCTCTTTTCGGTGATGCCGTTCTCCAGCTTTTCGCGCCGCTCCATGATCCAGTGAATCCACTCTTCCTGTTTCGGGAACAGCAGAAATGGGATGGTGACCGGCAGGCCATAATCGATGTTACGCGGGTCAGTAGTCATACCCCAGTCGATGATGAACTGTGCCGGGTTGGTGCGGTAAAACTGCTTTAGCGCTGGCAGCATTTCGGGGTTCTGGCGAATGCGCTGTAAGCGCTCCATCCGCCATTCAAAAACCATCTGGTAATCAGGGTTCCTGAAGTCGAATTCAAACGGGAGAGGCATAATCACCCCATCATCTTACGGTAAATCTCTGCGGCCTGATCTGCGGTGAGGTTGGTTGTCTCGGTCTTGATCGGGCCGCCATCCTTGCCGGTGCTCTCAACCTTCAGCTTATTGGTGTAAGCGTCGCCGACCTCTTTGGCTGCCTGCTCGATAAGCTGTGCCGTCAGGGAGAAGTTTTTCATCCCCTCGGTTTTGGTTGCCATGCGGTCAAGCACGCGGAGGCGATAGGATTTGTTCGCTATCGGAATATCGCTGGTTTCGGTCAGGAATCGTTCGCGCGTCGCGTGGAACATCTCGATCCACTTTTTGGCGAGCGTCTTACCGCTGGCCTTCGTGGGGTCGTGAGATTCAGCCTGCTGGCGGGTGATCTTGATCCCGAATTCTTTTTGGACAGCCTCGACCACCTGCGATGGCGTGTCATAGCACGCAAGCGACTGAATGATGAAGGCTTTCACATCAGGTTTTAATGCAGCCATAAATCACCATTCGTCTTATACAGTCCAGTATTTAAGCCAGTCGCAGCATGCACGTCCCGCACGCTCTGGCAATATCGAGATGAGCAACCTCCGCTGGCTGATTCGCCGCATCAATCATTTCCTGCACGTCCCGGCTCGCACCGTAACGGCGAACAACGCCAACAAACTCTTCCACATCGTGGCCGCGCAGCTTCAGCTTTGGCTGCCCTTCCTGCGTGAACTTCGGCGCGCCAAATTCATCTGTCGCCTGGCAGATGTGATAAAGCTCGTGCTCTATTAGTGCGCAGAATTCCAGATCGGAACATTGCGAACAGTAATCGGCGGCCAGTGTGATGATGAACTGCGGCACCCTGCCGAACCATTCATACATCTGCTGCTCCATCCGCGCTTTCTGCCAGCCTCCAGCCCGCATTGCCACCTCTTCCGCCTGCCCCAGCACGGAACGCCCTTTCTTCTCGAAAGCGTTTGACGCCCAGAGAAAGCACAGATCAGCTTCAAGCAAATGCTGGTGGTCAGGGTTGTAGAGGTCACCCTCATCGCTCAGGATGTGCTGATTCAGCCACTCGCCAACGTCACTGGCGGGCATTATGCTGATGTAAGGCTTCGGGTCAGGTGGCATCGTAAAATGCGCTGGTGGGTGTGGTCTGTTCATGAATAATTCCAGTGCTCCATTATCGAAGCCCCTCAGTGAAGGGCTTCTGTAATGTCAGTCCCGGACGAACGTAACCTTTGTGGTTATCATTCGCCGTACAAGGCGCGTCGCTTCGCGTAGTATTTCATCAATTACTTTTGGCGTCAGCGGCTGATGCGCATATTTGCGCTCAATCTCTGCAAAAATCCCGTTCAGCGCCTCGCTGTCTGGTGGGATAACTTCAACGTTTAATCGTGCCATCGGTTTGTCCTGCCCTGTTTTTCTCGAAAGTCCTGATATCAGCCTTATCCCTGTTGCACTGCGCCAGCGCTGACAGCAACGCTACATTCAGGTTAAGGCTTGCTCCCCACGTAAACGGGTCGGGTAAATCTGGCTGAGGTGTTTTAGCCGTCAGGCTGGCTGGTAACGGAACTACCGGAACCGGCACGTAGACCGTCCGCGTAGTCGTGCAGCCGCTTAACTGCGCCAGAAGGCACAACACGAACAGCACAATCATCATCCGCAACAGCAGTCTTGATATCGTTCTCGGCTCTCTGTGACTCCAGTGCGATCTGCTGCTTGGCATGTTGGTTTGTCTCCAGAATGATGTTTGTTATTGCTACGGTGCGCAGGACATTCGCGGTGATGGTCTCAGAGGAATCAGCGCGCTGTTCTGCATCGTCAGCGCGACGCTGTTCCTCCAGAAACTTTCCATGATAGTGATCCGCTGACCAGACAAGACCGCCTGCAATACAGGCGATAAACGTCACAATGAGCACCCAATAACTCATTTTCATACCAGCAGCGCCGCCCGCGCTTTGTTGTAGCGGATCTTGCGGTCATCAATGCCATTCAGGCCGCCGTTAATGATGCGCGTAACACGCGTAATATCGGCACCGTAGGCCATGCACCCTTTGGATGTGTAGAACCAGGCGGCAGAGCGTGCTGCCTGAAGTTCCTGTTCGAGCTGTTCAGGTGAAGTAACGAGATCTAACTTCAGCGCCGCCCCACAGGTGCGGTAATTATCGAGGCCAGTGATTTGAATTAACCCTCTGCCGCGATATTTCCAGCCGTCGCCGGTCGCTTTGTTACCCAGACGGTTGCTATACACCAGATTGGCGATAGCATCTTGGCGGGCTGCGTGTTCGGTTGTTCTGCCAAGCGCATCAGCCTGCTGCTGTGTGATCCTCTTTCCGAAGGTCGCCACCAGCGCAGATGGTGTGTAGTTCAAATTTTCAACTACAGCGCTAAAGCCGCCAGACTCATGACCTACCTGAGCGATGAACATGGCCTGATCCGCTGGTGCTGTAATGCCAAATTCTTTCATCGCAGCATCTACTGGTTGAAACCAGCGCGCAGCAAGCCCGGCGCTTATGCCAGCCGCCTTCTGAAATTGTTGTTGGTTCATTAGTGCCTCAGGTGATCAACCAGACGTGCAACGTTGCCTCTGACAGCCACCAGCACGGAAAGGAATATGATGTTGGCCCCGATAGTGGCCCACGAAGAGTAAGGATAAATGCCACAAAGATAAGCCAGGGGCACTGCGCTGTAAGTCACAGTGATAAGCCATGCCAGACGCGAAATCCACGGGCGATGTCGTGAATCTCCCCGGCGGTAAAACATCAGGGTAATTACCACCCCGGCGCATAGCAGTGCATTTACAGTTGCTGTCGGGTCATTTAGTGCCACCTGAACCTCCCCGGCGCGTTATCAGCGCCACCAGCGAGCCGACATCCTGGTTATTCAGGAATGTCAGGATTTTAACGGCTAAAGCAGAAACGATTACGGCACCGATGGCATCCAGAGGTTTATCGCTGTACCCGGTCCAGTTCGCCAGTTTGGCCCCCACCAATCCGGAACAAAGGATCCCGGCAATATAAGACACGATGAAATATGCCAGTCGGCGCGCTGCACTCAGGTCCGCAGCAGTTGCAATGTAGAACACTGCCCCTGCAAATGCGCCAAATACCACGCCGTAATCAGTTCCGGTCAGTAGTCCATAGACACTTGCGCCCGTCAGGGAGCCACCAGCTAGCCCAGTGCCGGAGATCGGATCGGACATTTAGCCCCCTCTTATTGCTGTGAGTCCTCTCAGAAATGAGGGGAAATAGAATCAGGCTTCACGGGCTGGATTTATCAACAAAGCACGTAGTAATTAATTCCCGTGAGCCTGAAATAAAAAAAGCCCCGGAAATCACCGAGGCTTAAATTGTTACCGGTTACCGCTCCGGCGCGATCAGCAAAAGCTATCGCGGTATCAGATTGTGGTCCTGCCTGTGTGAGCATTGCGGACGGCTGGAACATGTAGACTCCGCAACACTCCCCGCACTTTGTCTTATTGGCGTCGGGAATCCATAAAAGAAAACCCCGCCGAAGCGAGGTTTTTTAATTCTTATAACGTCACAGGCGTAATAACCCATCGTTGGAATCAGGTTAGCCATTTTCCGTTAATTTTGCAATAGCTAAATTATGCTGGTCATCGGGTCACGTTTCCCAGAACCTTTTCTGCATAGGATTCCTCAATGTGGCAATGCTCCACCAGCCGATCGAAAAACTGTTTATAGGTGTACCGCCATACCATTTCCGTTACTCCCAGCGCTTTAAAAATCTCGGTATCTTTCAGGCGCGGGTAACCTCTTCCCTTGCATCTTGGGCATTTTTTATAAACCGGCACGCCCTGCAATTCTGATTTTTTCTTATCGAGAATTTCTCCACGCCCCCGGCAACGGCATTCGTTTTTCACATGGCCTTTGCCATCGCACGTCTTACACACGACGCGCACCTGCTCACGTACTGATTTCCACACCTCCCAGTCTGATGGAGAAATGCCTTTCGTATCTTTTACCCATTTAGGCGGCTTACCATCCGGGAAAGTAACCTTGTTCGTAAAAACCTCAGCATCAATAAATTTAGCGCCATAGCAGCTACTGCACGTCACCAGGCTCGCAGCGCTGAGGGAATAATCGCGGAAAACATATCTCGCCAAGATATCGAGAAATTTTGAGCGATCATTCTCTTCCATTTTTCGAAGTTTTCCGTGTCGTTCTGCGCGCTGCCCTGCCAGTTGCCTGATGTAGGCAATGATATTGTCTGAAGATAAAACCCCGGCTTTTGCCAGATACAATTCAATACCCACCGCTGCTTTTGCGGAAAGTAGCCCGAGGGATGCCATTACGTCAGTAATAGTCAGCGTATCTGCTGAAATACCGCATGGAACAGCACCGGGCATCATGGATTTAGGCGAAAAATATTTTGGTAAGGACTCAAGCTTCATTTCGATGCTCCCGTTTTGCTTCAATGCGGATGTAATTGCGAAGGATGCGGTATGCCACCGGAAAAGATCCCCGGTAGCGATAAATACGGAGACGCAGCCAGCGCCAGCGAAGAGACTCAATAACTTCAGGCTTCATACTGGCACCACCAGCCCGCGTCGGGCGATTTCAATGACTGTAAGGACAATCGCGCGATCCATTAACTGTCTGCGTTCATCCCTGTTTAGCTTGCTCCCGTTGTCGATGCTGTCGTGGCAGCAAACGCAGATCGCCGCTGTGGCGCAATCATCGGCTTTCATACCCATACCTTTGCCTTCATTGCGATGCGCTACCTGCGTCCCCCACGAACCGCATAACACGCACTGTTCGATCTGCCCGACAGCGGCGAGCCATTTTTTGTTACGGTAGATAGCCATTACGCTGCCTCCCGATACAAGGATGCCCACCGCTCAGGAGTTGGCGGAAGAACTGATTCAATGGTGTTTTTCATGATTGCGCAGCGACCACGCAAGACGAGCGCTTTTACTTCTTTTTCACTCAAACCTTTTGAGTAATCAGCCTCCCGGATCGCTCGGGTGAGTTCAGGATATTTTTTATCGAATTTAGGAACGTTACAGGCTAAGTTGGTGCTGTCGGCTGTAGCTAACGGGTAATTCCCCAGTACACGCCCGTCCAGCATGCGCAAGCCATGTATCAGCGTTTTGAAGTTATTACGGCAATAGATTGCCTCAAACGCTTCAGTCATGCGTGCATGCCATTGCTTAGTTCGGATAACTGCATATTGACCAGATGAACCAAAACATACTCGCGGCCAGTTGCAGCACAGTTCGATCAGACGATCAATACTCTCGTGCAGATGCCAAACCGGAACGGCTTTATCTTTGAAGATCGATGGAACCCGCTTGATTAGCGCATCGTTATCCTCTTCTCCGCCTTCAACAACATCCGGAATGACAAAGAATTTCACTTTCGGATGGTGATACCAATTGATCAGCCATTGATAGAATTTGACCCAATCGATAACGAGACCGCGCTTCCATGCAGAGAATGCACCATTATCAATACCAACCTCGACCGCGTGCTTAATTGAGGCAGCTAACTGATCTGGTCGGGCATAAGATACAAACGCACCAACTCCGGTTACAGCAATCCGGTGGACAGACCCAGAATCCCCCCAAATAGGAGTGCCGTGGAAGTGAGTAATCATTTGTCACCCCAACGCTTCGCCCACTCGATTTCATTGCGGGATTGTTCGCTGAAGATGACACCCTGCTGGGTGCCGAACCAGTAAATCGTCTCGATGACTTCGACCATCTGGGGAATGGTCATTTTGCTGGTGCGCTGGCCGAACATCACGACGCCGCCATCGAGGCCGGGAGCCATTCGCTGTTCCTGCTTTTTGGTCTTCGCCACCAGCGCGGTGATGAGGTCTTTCCAGTCGTCGGAGTCATATTTATTGCCGAACCAGAGAACCTGGTCGGAAAGGTCTTTCAGGAGCGGCCACATCTTGCGGTTTTGAATAGCGGTGCGCGTCGACTCTTTGACGTCGAGTATCAGCGGGCGCTTGCTGTCGACCGGCAACTGACGAATGTAGTTGATAGCGTTCTGCTTGACGCTTTCGCTAACGAGGTGGAATTGTTGGCTCACGCGTCACCCCCGAAGAGGTTAAGCGACAGATACGACAAATCGCTGACGTCGGATAACGTCAGGCGATTGTGTTTAAGCTGGTGGTGCTGCGCCATGGTGTTCTCCGTGGCGCGAATGTCCGGGTGTCAGTTGTTCAGGCTGACAGGGATATTATGGCTGGGCGTTGTGGCAAAAGCAATTTAACGCCGACAAAAAAAGCCTCCGAAGAGGCTTGTATGTTATTGATTCCATTGTGACATGTCACACTGCTAATTTGGTTTCGTGCCAGCCACGCGTAACCCAGCATTGCGAATCACCGTCGCACGGGCACGACTTAACTGGCAGCGCATCGCCGCATTTACCGCAGCGGTTCGCGCTGATTGACTTGATGCGCCCACGAACGCGAGCATCGTCCTGGCGAATCAGCATCGCAACGTATTCGCTCATTTCATACGGAGCTCTCCCCGGGCGGCGTGATGCACAATTGCGCTCCAGCATCTCCAGTTCCTGCGTATCAAGTATGAGCTCAAATTTACGCCCGCCAGCAGCAGCTTGCCGGGCTCGCTGGGCGGCTTTGCGTTCAGCGGCAGATTTAGCCATGACCGGACTCCTGAATAGCGGCACGACAGGCTTGTTCAACATGTGTGCGTACCATTGCCCGGCAACCTTCCTCATTGTCGGCATAAGTTGCCATAATTCCATTTACTGCCGCGCTGATCACAGAATCAGGTACTGGCTGCGGCGCTGGCTTAAGATGCTGGCGCGGCTCTCCGTCCTTCGGCTCCGGCCACTGGCGCGCCATGTTCACTTTCAGCTTTTCTTCCATCGCAGCTGTGATTTCACCGTCACTGATACCGGCGCGCCGCTGGGCGTCCCATAACAGGAACTGCATGTCAGCCCACTCGCTGAGGTCGTCAGGTTCTGCGGCAGCTTCCAGCGCCTCTTTCGACAGGTGTTTAAGCGGGCCAACGGGACCAACATCGCCGAAAGTCTTATCTGACCATTCAGCGTGTTCACGGCGAACCTGTTCGCGCTTACTTACAGGTTGGCTACCCTGAAGCATGGCGGCGTGGCAGGCATCCTCAACGTTCTTCACTGCATCTGCGCAGTAGTTATAGCGATTGCATTCCACTAACTTCTGCTTGAGATTTTCAATTGCTTGCGCGACATCAGCCTGTATTGGCGGAACGGCTGTCTGCTGCTCTCGAACGTCATTAGTCGCTATCGGTTCTGCTGCCAACTGACTGGCATATTTGTTAATGGTAACGATAAGCTCTTGCTCGGCCTCATCCAGACAATCACCGATACCTCGTCTGTCGCCGTCGAAATGATCGAAGTCTGTGCGAATTCTGGCGACTTTACGGATTGCTGATAACACCTCATCAGGAATCACCGGAGAGTTGCCACCCTGAACAGTAGGCATATCCGGACCTTTGCGAATCGCCCTGGCAAGATCGATTGGGTCATCGTACAACCAGTCACCTGTTTGCGGATGATTGGCTTCTGCCAATTGTGCAGCCCACTCCAGGCCGTCTTTGTGTCCTTGCAGATAGTCCAGCGGTAACTCATCACTATTACTTACAGGTTCGGCCTGAAGCATGGCGGCGCGATAGGCGTTCCATCCAACAAGAATCCATTGCGCCTCTGATATGGAGACCTGGAATTTATTGGCAATATAGTTAAAGCTCTTTCCGGCTAACTCATCAGGCACAGATACCGGCGCTGGCGGGGCGGTGTATAGCGCAATATCAGTTTTAAGAAGTTTGTTCTCAGTGAGAATGTTGATTCCATCATCCGGAGTCCCAGCATCTATGTATCCGCGCGGCTCCGCCTCGAGCGATGCCAGCAGTGCATCCATAGCCACCACTCCCAGCCCAAACATATCGTACTGCTCTTTGTCTTCTTCCGGGTCATAGTCCTGCTGCCAGCACTGGAATGCGTTGCGGAGGTCTTTGGCCTGTTCTCTGGTAATAGTGCTCATGGGTTAGTCCTCACTGAATTCCTGATACCTTCGGCAATATCAAATAACGTTTCTGAGTAGTCTCGCTGAGCGTCATTGCCAAACTCAAACGTGCCTGTATCGTTATCAGTGCGCCCATGCTCGTTGTCGTATGACTCTCGCTGTTTTTCAACCCAGTTAGCGGCAGCAGATACGCCGTCATTGAAAGCTGATTCGGTAGGCATGAAAGACAGGTCAGTGAAGAACTCGCCAAACTCAAAGCACACTGAATAAGCAACGCGGCCGTGATGCTTGTAGCCAGGGTTGGTAATGTCCGTAGTGGCATACGTCGCTGTGATTTCTGCCACTACTACCTCTGGTTTTGATGGAGTTTCTACCCATGGGATGCAAATCAGGTCAAAGTCACGCGCCATTGTTCCGTGAATTGCCATTGCATAGCCGTGCTTGCGCGCTATTTCTGCCAGCGCTGGGTAAAGAGCGCAGTAAACTGGTGCCATATTTGCTGGTTTCATGATGCCTATCCTTTACCGGCTGCGGATGCGCGTTCAGCTTCGCTTTGTTCCCAGAACCAGCGGTGAAGGTTCATGAGTTCTTCGTCGAGAGGAGCGTATTTACGGTCAAAGTAGGCCTGGGCATCTTTCTCCGATTCGTCAGGCAGTTCGCCTGGACCAAACAGCGTGTTATAAATCCATGCCATCCCGTTCTTGGCGTCGCCGGTGGTGCGCCAGTCGATAACCGCCGCTTTCATCACAAGCAGGTTCTTACCGAACATCAGATCAAGTTCTTTGAAGCGATTGCGAATGTACTCGTTCTCGTCTTTCAGCTCGGCGTTCTGCTTCTCTGCGTCAGCCAACACATCAGCGCGAGCACGCTGCACATCCAGCTGCGTCGCCAGTTCACGCACCAGCGCGGCAGACTCAGCGCAATGCAGCTCTTTCGCCAGCGCATGCCCGGCAGCTACGAGTTCTTTAGTTTTGTTGGTCATACAGCGCTCTCCTGATGAATGATTTCCAGATCCAGTTTTTGAGCCAGAGCGTGTTCCGCCTTTGCGCCTGCTGAGCTCTGCCAGCCGGACAGCAGGAAAATGCCGTCAGCGCAGCGGAGCATCGCGAGGCAAATATCCATGTACTCTGGCTGGCTCAGGCCATCGGGAAGCGTCGCGGGGTTTAACACCACATGGCCTTCCGAAGCCAGGCGCATTGCCTCAAAATGGAACGCAGGGCGGTTATATTTCGGAATGCCGGTCATTGGCCCAGCAATGTAAATTTTCATCAAAATTCCCTCTTTTTGTTGGGTCTGGCATCATTCGCGCGGCGCTTCTGCTCAGCAGCAGCCTGGTCGCAGTCGTAGATCGCCCCGTTGCGCTGGTCACAATAAACAACGCCAGTCGGGCCGTGGCGGTTCAGGCGCAACAGCAATTCGGTAGCCGCCTGATCTGCGTTTTCGTCGTATGCGCCTTCGCGGTAAATGCCGATCCAGTAATCGCAATCCTGCTCAATCTGACCGGTGTCGCGGGAGTCACTCGGCATCGGGCGTTTGTTGGTGCGCTTCTCCAGATCGCGGTTCAGCTGGGTAAGCAGCACCACGATGCAGTTCAGTTCCTTCGCCAGGTTCTTCAGCCCCTTCGTGATAATCCCGTAGGCCAGATCGTTACGGTCAGCCTTGTCTGCGGTCATCAGGGTCAGGTAGTCCACCAGCACCATGCCGACAGCGCCGCGTTCGCGTTTAATGCGGCGTGACTCTGCGACGATGTGCGCCAGCGTGATCCCGGGCGTGTCGTCGACGTAAAGATTCCCGGTCTGGGCCAGACGTCCACCAGCAGCAAAAGCCATTGCCACTTGCGCGTCGTCGTACCGATCGCCATAAAACACGTCGGTATTCACGCGGCTGACCTGCCCGATCATGCGCTCCACAATCTGCTTATCCGGCATTTCGAGGCTGAACATCAGCGCGGGGAGTTGCTCAACTTCGGCACAGTTGACGGCCAGCTGGCTATACAGCGTGGTTTTACCCATCTTCGGACGTGCGCCGATCACCATCAGAGCGCCTTTAACCAGCCCTTTCGGTTGAAGCAGTTCATCCAGCGAGCCGATCCCCGTCGACAGCCCGCGCGTTGCGTCTGAGTCGCTCCAGCGCGCTTCCACCTCGTCCACCCAGTCGCCCATCACTTCCGAAAACTCGCGGAGCCCTCGTCGGTTGCCGGTTTTCGCGTAGTCAGCGATATCGGTGAACAGGGTCTGAATAGCGTCAAACTTCTGGCTGGTGGTCATCCCGTTGCGGGAATACAGCAGCTCGGTGGCGCTGGTCAGCTTGTCAATGCCGTAACGCTCCATGGCTTTCTCGCGCACCAGCATGGCGTAGTGAACGATGTTCGCCGCACTGGGGGTGTTTTTGGATATCTCGGCCATGTAAGCGAAGCCACCAGCCTGCTCGCCAAGCCCTTTAGATTCCAGCGACTCAATCAGGGTGATCAGGTCGATAGGCTTCTGGTTAGCTACCAGCTCCCGCATCTCGGCGAAAATTACCTGGTGGGGGCGGATGTAGAACGATTCTGGTTTGAGCATCGACATGGCGGTCTGGCAGCGATCGCTACCGCTATCCAGCATCATGCCGCCCAGCACGCTTTGTTCGGCTTCGATATTCTGCGGGATCATGTTCATGTCTGTCATAGCGCTTTCTCCCTGGTTTTCAGCAGGGTGTCAGAACGCAGCAGATAATCGAAACTGGCGCGCCAGCCTCTGTCGTTCTCACCGAAGTAAAACTTTGGTGCTCGCTCAGCGAACGCGGCGAAGTAATTCTCTACGGCCTCGACGGTTGGCTCTTTCAGTTCGGTCAGCAGGCGTTTGATAGCACGGCGGCGTTTGTCGTTTAGTGCCTCTGCCTGGGGAAGGCGGTCTCCCAGGGTGGTGTTGTATGCAGACAGCACCGCCTGGTAGTCGATCGGAGTTTTCTTTGAGACAGGTTTTTCTTCCTGCCTGACACACTCCCCCTCTGGGGGTTGGGGGGTATTATTTATTGTCTTTTGTATATTGTCTTTTGTGGTTAGCAGATCCTGCTTAGCTTCAAAAGCAGATTCTGCTAAGGTTTCGACATCATCCTTAGCAACTTCCGCTAATGTTTCCTTAGCACTTTCAGCTAAGGTTTTATTAGCAACTTCCGCTAAAGAATCCTTAGCAGGTTTAGCTAATGTTTTGCAGAATCCGTTAATCTTTGTTTTCCACTCGATGATGCTGGTATTCATACCCACGTTACGCCCCTCCTGGACCAAGACTTTTTTGGCAACAAGCTGACTTTTTGCTTTAGAACAATGTGTGTGATGCTTGGCAATCATCTGCTCAAGCTGGTCATTGCTAACCCAGTCCATCTTCTTGTTGTAACCATACGTCTTGCGCCAAACAGCAAGGACGACACACAGCTCTGTTTCGCTTAGTCCGGATGCCATGACAGCATCGAGAAGCTCATTAGCAACACGAGTAAAACCATCTTCCAGCTGCGCCACGCGATGCTCCACGACCTCCAGCGGCGGCCTGTAGTCTGCTAACTTAACGACGCCCATTTTTCACTCCCGATGTAGCCAGAGCCAGACGGATCACGCCCACCAGACGTTCGGCGAACGCCCTGTTTTTTGACGCGGCTACCACCAGCCCATCAGGGGAATCCTGAAGGCGTCGTTCCTCATTTTCCTGGTACTTTTTGCGCTTTGGCATTAGAATTGACCTCGCAATTTACTCACGTTTGTTGCACCTGAAGGCCGCATGTGTTCGCGCACAGCGGCTTTCGCCTTTTCAGAACAGGCCCGGCTGGGCGTTCCGTTTAACTTTTCGCTTCTCAAAGCGGTCAGCGGGTAACTGCTGCTTCTCCGCCCACAGCTTTGCGTGCCGTAAAACATCATCAAAAATCTTCCCCTTTCGGCTTGCCTGGCTCATGCGCTTGTACATGTCGATAGCCTGGAATGCCCCCCCTGAGCCACTCCCAGAGAGAAACCGAGCTTCAGCAGCTCTTCACGCATGCTTTTCGATGAATTCGATATGGTTCATGGCTTAATCCCACCCCAGCGGCCCCGGTCTGGCCCGTTCGGCTTTCAGCCCGATATCAGCAAGCGTTTCGACTGAGGCCAGATATTCACGCGATACCAGCACTGCTTCCGGTGGTGCGGCCTGAATACCCAGGAATGCCAGCTCTTTCGCCATGGTGCTGAAATGCCCTTCAGCTTTGCGCCTGCTGGCTGTCGACTCGCTAATGCCCATATGCTCGGCGTAAGACTTCTGGCCCACAGACGCAAGCCGGTTGAGCAGGACGCTTTCGATCTCAACCGGATTGATAACTGGCGGGTCTAACTTTCGTGCGATTGCGTTCTCCATTGGTGATAATCCCCTTGTAAAAACATATGCCGCTGATTAAGCGGCGGCATCGGGTGCTTTTTCCCGGTCTGGGTTTGCTGCTTGACGCAACCATTCAGAGGTGAACTTCCCACCAGATGCGTCAGCAAGGATCTGTGAATAATTGGTTTTCTCTGTGTATTCAGTGCGCGGTAAAGCTGCGTTCTTAACCCACTTATGAATAGCCACATTCGACAGTCCGCATAGGCGAGCTGCTGCTGTTTGGCCGCCTACAGCTTCAATAGCGAATTGCATTGGATTCATAGCGTTTTCCATTAACCAAATTAACTACGGGTTAAGATTAATTCCTAACTGACAGTTATGTCAACTCTATTCGATAATTAACGCATGGTTAAAAAAGAAGATTTAAAAGAAGAGTTCTCCAAACGACTACACACTGCATGTCTTGATGCTGGTGTGGGTGGGCGTGGGCTCGCAGGCAGGATTCGTAGTGCATTAAAATCTCAAGGCATTGATGTTTCTGAGCCAGGGATCTGGAAATGGCTTAACGGCGCAGCAATCCCAGACATGACCAACATCATGGCTCTAAGTAAATGGCTTGGGATTTCTCCAGAGTGGCTTGAGTATGGGCGAGGCGAAAAACTCGCTGAAAAACGATTGTCTGATGATGCTCTCCCCCCCGTAAGTGAGTGGGGTACAGTCGAATCTTGGGATAGAAATACCCCTCTACCAGAAGATGAGGTTGAAGTGCCGTTCTTGAAGGATATCGAATTTGCCTGCGGGGATGGGCGCGTCACTGATGAAGATTACAACGGCTTTAAGCTCCGTTTTTCCAAAGCAACGCTGCGTCGAGTAGGTGCCAGCACAGATGGCTCTGGCGTTCTGTGCTTCCCGGCGTCCGGCGACAGCATGGAACCAGTTATTCCTGATGGTGCAACCGTTGCGGTTGATACCGGAAATAAGCGAATCGTTGACGGTGAGTTGTACGCTATCAACCAGGGCGATTTAAAGCGAATAAAACAGCTTTACCGCAAGCCTGGAGGAAAGGTGTTAATTCGCAGCATCAATCGTGAATACGACGACGAAGAGGCAAACGAAAGCGACGTCGAAATCATCGGGTTTGTGTTCTGGTACTCTGTTTTGCGTTACCGTAGATAGACAAAATCCGGCCACTGAGCCGGATTTTTTACATCCCTTTTCTAACGATCTCCGCAGCATCTCGATTAACCCCCTTCCCGATCACGTTCCCGGTTTCACGTCTTACCCGTTCAAGTTCGTCGACCAAATTGTCTCTGTTAATAGGAACACCATAGGCAACAAGATTAACCACAGCCAAACCGATGGCGCTAGAGATCATGCCTGCGCGCTCTTCATTGAATTCCATAAACACCTCCATAGCTGTTTTTTTAATCATACCACGCAGTTTTTAAAAACTAAATTAACCCACATTTCAGTTAGTTATTAACTATTGCCAAAATAATTAACCATTGGTTATTGACCAAAAATAACCAACGGTTAATAATCATCTCATCCAAACAACGCATTCAAACGCGAATGCCCGGGTAAAAGTTCTGGCAGCCGGGAAGACGGCAAGGGGATGAGATGGCTAATTACGGCACAACAACATTACCAAGAACCAGCGTCGTACCAGGCATGCTGGTCAGGTATCAGGGGCGCACATACCGCGCATCTGCAAACGTAGGCAAAGGGTTGTATCTGTTCACTCTGTTTGAGCGCCTGCGCACCACCAGCGACGAGATAGAGGTTTATCTCAACCAGCATGGTAACCCCGCAATCCATTAGCGGGAACGTCAGTAAAACCGAATTTAACCGAATGGTCGGCTAATCAAGCGACAGGACTTCTACACCCAAAATTTAAGGATCAGCAATGTTCGACTTAATTAAGCACCTCGTTAAAAACGATATTCAGCACACCGTTTCTGATAACGAAAATATCACCGTCACCAACAACCTGGATCTGGAAGATGTTAGCGGCGTCGACGCCTTGCCGGACAATCTGACCGTGGGCGGCTCGCTCTACCTGCGCCCGGAGAAGATCACGAACGTTTCTTACCGTGAAAACTGCGGTTATTCCAGCCGCACCATCTTCGCTATGTGGACCGGCAAAGAGTTCCGGATCGCGGCAGGTTGCTTCTTCGGTTCCATTGACCAGTTCGAACAGGCTGTAGACGAAAAATATAACGGCAGCGCAGCCGAAGCATACAAAAAGGCCGGTCGCGATTGCGTGGCTGAACTGACTGAAAAGCTCAACCCGAAAGACTGACCTGATTCTGGCAGCCTCCACGGTGCCGGGCTTTCAGAACAGGAGAAGAAGCAATGCGAACCGAAAACCAACAGCAGGCAATGAACCTTATCGCGCTGCTGTGCCTGATGTACCACTTATCGCCAGCTGACCTTGAGGCCATCGCCCACCAGCTCGCGCACTTCGATGCAGTTTGTGATTACAGAACACAGGGGATTAACAATGCTGCGTGTCATTGATACCGAAACCACTGGGCTGGAAGGCGGCCCGGAAACCGTAGTGGAAATTGCCAGCGTCGATATCGTCGACGGCGTGATCTGCAACCCAATGAGCGACCTTGTAAAGCCTGGCGTGCCGATCGGTTTTGAGGCCATGGCAATTCACCATATTACCGAAGATATGGTGGAAGGCGCGCCGCTGCTCAGTGAAGTAATTGGCCGCTATCTGGGTGCCGACGCCTACGTCGCCCATAACGCAAAGTTCGATAAAGCCAAGCTTCCTGCGATGAACGCTCCTTGGATCTGTACCGCCAAGCTGGCGCGCTCACTCCTGCCGGAGCACAAAAGCCACAGTAACCAGTACCTGCGCTACAGCCTCGGGCTGAAACCGGAAGTGCCGGAAGGGCTTTACGCTCACCGTGCGCTGTATGACTGCTACGTCACCGCCGAATTGCTGCTCTATATGGGCCGCCTGGCGAAATGGACGATGGGCGAAATGCGCACTATCTCCAACAACCCTTCCCTGCTGCATGCGCTCCGCTTCGGCAAGCATAAAGGCGTCGCGTTTTCCGAGCTGGCAAAGACAGAACCGGGTTACCTGCGCTGGCTCGTCGCCAACAGTGACGATGAAGACGTGCTGTTTACGGCTAACCACTGGCTGAACGGGGGCAAATGATGGGTACTCCAGTGCTGATCCTCGGTGACTCTGGCGCGGGCAAGTCCTACAGCCTGCGCAACTTCAATCCGGACGATGTGATGCTGCTCCAGTGCATCCCCAAAATGCTGCCGTTCAAGTCTGCGGGCTGGAAACTTCACGGCAAGCTGCTGCCAGACGGAAGCAAACAGCGCGGTAACGTTCTGCGCTCGGATAACTGGGAAACGGTGCTGGACACCATCTATCGCATGGTGCAGTCGAAAACGCGCCGCGTCCTGATCATCGACGATTTTCAGGTGGTCATGCAGCACGAAAACATGAACCGCGCGTACCAGACCGGCTATGCCAAGTTCACCGAAATGGCAGATCACATCTGGCGAATCATCATGGCGGCCACCGAGCTGCCGGACGACTTTCGCGTTTATTTCCTGGCTCACACCGAAGAGACCGAGGGAAAGATCCGCATGAAGACCACCGGGAAGATGCTCAACGAAAAGCTGACGCCGGAGGGGTATTTCTCCATCGTGCTGCGCGCCATTAAAAAGGACGGCAAACACGTTTTTCTCATCAAAGGCGATGACAACGACACCGCCAAAGCGCCGCCTGACCTGTTCCCTGATCAGACGGAAATGGATAACGACCTCCACGCTGTAGACGTGGCTATCACCGAATTTATGACCGAATTGTAACTTTGAGGATTTAACGATGAACCAACCAATGACTTTTATGTGGAACAACGAAACGGCTGAGATGGCGAAGAAGGCTGGCGCAACTGGCGGGATCAGCGAAACCGGCGCTTACGAGGGCGAAATCGTTTCTGCGGTGTACACCTTCGGGAAAGATGGCAGCCAGTCCCAGGCGCTGGAACTGAGCCTGGACTCCAACGGGGCAAAGGCAAATTACTTGCGCATTAACTTCCTCGGAAAGGACGGCCAGCAGACGTTCGGCATGGGCCTGGTATCGGCGCTGATGTGGGTCGCCCAGGTCAAGCAGGCACAACCGCAGCAGGTACAAGGCCAGAACGGCGTCGAATGGCACTGCCCGGCGCTGGTTGGCAAAAAGGTGGGCCTGTTCCTCCAGAAGGTGCTCTACACCAAAAACGACGGCGGCGACGGCTACAAGTTCGAAGTGCGCCACGTTTTCCAGCCGGGAACGCGTAAAACCTACGCCGAACACGCTGAGAACGCCCCAGCAGAAGAGATCGCCGCGCTTGAAATGTCGATGAAGGATAAGGACGAACGTATTCACGGCGGCGCGCAGTTCTCTGGACCACGCAATACCCAACATGGCGGTAACCCTTATGCAAATCAGACTGGCGGCGCACCACAGTCTCGCTTGCAGCAGAACAGCGGTCAGCCACCGGTCGACTTTGACGACGATATCCCATTTGCGCCGATTGGTCTCCCGTTCCCTTCTCACTCTATCTATGCGTTATGACACACGCACAGGACGAAATCAGGGTTGGCGCGGTGCGCCTGCCCTGGCTCAAAGAGAAAAACGGATGGTTGATGCCGTGGGGTGATGTCGTTACCAACCCACTGAAGGCGCAACGACTGGCTGAAGAACTTAACGAAAAGCAGGTGGCAGCATGAATTACGGATTTGTAAATGTTTGCGTTGAGCAAATCAATGAAGCGGTTAAGCTGCCACCAGCACACAATCCCGCATCACGAATTTGGCAGCGCCCGTTCCTTAAATGGGCTGGCGGCAAATATGCGCTGCTGCCGGAACTGGATCGCCTGATCCCCGCAGGTAAGCGCCTTATTGAGCCTTTTGTGGGTGGCGGCTCGGTGTTCCTTAACTCAGACAAGCACGAACGCTTCCTTCTGGCTGACGTCAACGCTGACCTGATTAACCTGCATCAGATGCTGGCGGTGGTCCCCGATTCGGTTATCTATGAGGCAATGAAGGCATTCAGGCATCTGAATGATGCCGAAAACTACATGGTAATTCGTGAAGCATTCAACGCGCAGCGGCTGGATGCGGTCGAGCGCGCAGCAGCATTCCTTTACCTCAACCGGCACTGCTTCAACGGCCTGATCCGTTACAACCTGGACGGTTTTTTTAACGTCGGCTTTGGGAAATATAAAGCGCCATATTTCCCGGAAGAAGAGATCGAGGCATTTAAGCGGAAGGCTCACGCATGCGTATTCATGAATGCAGGCTTCAGGCGCACGCTCGCGCTGGCAGGTGATGGTGACGTCGTTTACTGCGATCCGCCTTATGAACCGCTGCCCGGCACCGCTGGTTTCACTAACTACGCGGCTGGTGGGTTCTCATGGGATAGCCAGGTAGAGCTTGCGGAAAGCTGTGTGGCAGCCCACCTGCGGGGGGCAAAAGTGGTGATCAGCAATTCTACCGCTCCGCGCGTAATTGAACTTTACGAACAGCACGGCTTCACGCTGCACCGCGTCAGTGCTCGCCGGGCTATATCCAGCAAAGGCAGCACCCGCGAAACAGCGAGTGATGTCGTAGCCACTTTGGGAGTGCAGTGATGATGAAGCTGATTAATCGCAGTAAGCAATCACCTATTGGTCGCCGCGCTTGCGATGTTGCGCTGGCGGCGCACCACGCAAAATATGGCGATTACGGCAGGCAGAAGCGCCAGACAAATTACACCGTTGAGGTGGATGGCATGAAGGTCACCGTCGAAGTCGTCAACCGGGCCACCAGCTATGTCGCCACAGCAATGATCGGCGTTCGTAAACTTCGAAACCTGCCAGCACAGGCACACTGATTAACAATGACGGCCCCGGCTGGGGCCACTGGAGAACATCGATGGAAGAAGAAGTATTTACCAGAGATGAGGCCGCCGCCTTCCTAAAAGTGGATAAAGGCACGATTGCCCAGTGGATAAAGTCCGGTCGCCTGGCTGCTACCCGAAAAAATCCACATAAGAAAAAAAGCCCATACCTGATCTGCAAAACAGACTGTATTGCGGCAGTGAAGAACCCGATCCACAATCAACCCGTGAATGCGGTTGATGTGCAGGAGGAAAAAGCATGTCAATCAAACAACGTGCCGGTACGTGGCACTGCGACTTCGTTACGCCTGGTGGAAGTCGAATTAGACGGTCTCTTGGGACAACGGACAAAAGGCAAGCGCAGGAGCTCTATGATCAGCTGAAAGCTGAAGCATGGCGAGTTGATAAGATGGGGGAGTTTAAGCCGCGAACGTTCGATGAAGCGTGCGTTCGCTGGCTTAACGAAAAGCAGCACAAGAAAAGCCTGGACGATGACAAAAGCCGGATCGGATTCTGGAGGATGCACTTCAAAGGAATGGACCTGTCAGCAATCACGGAAGACAGGATCTTGTCGGCGGTGAGTTCGATGGTTAATCGCAAACATCGAATGAACTGGGAGGCTAAACGGGACAGCCTGCTGCGAAGGGGTAAGCCGGTTCCTGAATTTAAGGATAAACCAGCGTCGCTGGCGACGAAGGCGACGCACCTTGCTTTCATCCGGGCGCTGTTACGATGTGCGGCCAACGAATGGCGATGGATAGCCAAAGCGCCGAACATCAAATGCCCGGTGCCAAAAAATAAGCGTATTCGCTGGCTAACCAAAGAGGAAGCGGCGAACCTGATCCGGGAGCTTCCCGAGCATATGAAGCCCGTTGTTATTTTTGCACTGGCGACGGGGCTGCGCAGATCGAACATCACCGATCTGGAGTGGTCACAAATTGATATGCAGAGGAAGGTCGCGTGGATTCACCCCGAGGACGCGAAAGCAGGAAGGGCGATTGGGGTCGCCCTGAACGAATCGGCCTGTAAGGTGCTGCGGGAGCAGCTGGGGAAACATAACCGGTGGGTCTTTGTTCACACTGAATCATCCGTTCGCCCGGATGGAACGAGAACAAAGGCGGTGCGCAAAATGCGGTCTGATGCTAACACGGCATGGCGCGCAGCGTTAAGGCGGGCGGGAATAGAAAATTTCCGCTTCCATGACCTGCGGCACACCTGGGCAAGCTGGCTTGTGCAGTCCGGCGTGCCACTCAGTGCGCTACAGGAAATGGGCGGGTGGGAAAGTATCGAGATGGTGCAGCGTTATGCACATCTGGCACCGAATCACCTGACGCAGCATGCCATGCAAATCGACTCATTCCTGGCGGGGAATGGCACAAATATGGCACAAGGCGCTTTTGCTGAACTGGTGAATATCGCGTGAAGCCGCGTGGTTAGTGGTGCCGATAATAGGAGTCGAACCTACGACCTTCGCATTACGAATTAGTAGAATCACATTTAACTAGCTGTTTTACATACACATTGCTGCATTCACATCAGACAACTCAATGGCACATGATGTAAGAAAGAGGAAGGCGATTTACCATGTATGACACAAATCTGGCACATCGCCAAAATGAGATTAAGTTGCTGGTGGCGTAGGCCAGGTAATATCAGGTGCTGTCGAGGTATCCACCGCTTCCAGTTCATCCAGATAATCAAGCCACGCGTTATACTGTTCCTTATCTGAATCTTTCAGTCGCCCCATGGCAGCCTTCCCGGGCCACTGCTTACTGTTCATATAGTCGTTAGCCTGGTCAATCCTCTTTTGTTTTTCAGTATTGGCAGAGGCAACAAGTTCTTCATGCGTTGGCGGTGGAATATCAGCCCACGACGGCATTCCATCAGCACCCGCGATGCGTATTTTCCCCGCAGGGGCTGCATCAGCTTGCCAGCCAGCAAACCCATCCTCTTCAAAGTCAACGCCCG
>Ga0183101_1000698_pt2 | contig 40065 bp, 36 predicted proteins | sample Biomet3_FD_127790 | JGI IMG/M metagenome (GOLD analysis project Ga0183101, IMG submission 127790) | Microbial communities from bioreactor (seeded with sewage sludge) at LBNL, California, USA - Biofuel metagenome 3 | ecosystem: Engineered > Bioreactor > Anaerobic > Unclassified ... | reverse complement strand
ATTAAAATAAATTAATATATAATTATGTGAAAAATATTTTAAAACATTGATTTGACTTACTTACTTATATGTATTAAAATAAATTAGAATTAAAGAAACTAATAATGACAGTTCGTAACCATCCTGTCTATAAACAAAACTAGGGAATAGCTACTAAGTAAAGTAGCTTGTTTTGTGCGTAGTAAGGCTGGTATGGCCTTTTTTTATTTATAGTACTTAGGCATCTTCAAAAAAATAACTAGTCAGTATGTTAGTATATTTGACTTGTTATTTTATTTCGGATGCCTTATAGCAGAAATTAGGAGGAATTATAATGAGTGGAAGAAATGAAAAAGAATTAGAAGGAGTTACTCTACTAGGAGATCAAGGTGTGCGATATAACTATGATTATAATCCATCAGTACTAGAAGCTTTCATGAATAAGCATCCACAAAATGATTATTTTGTAAAGTTTAATTGCCCTGAATTTACAAGTCTTTGTCCCAAAACTGGTCAACCAGATTTTGCAACTATATATATATCTTATGTACCTGATAAAATGATGGTTGAAAGTAAATCATTAAAATTATATCTACTAAGCTTTAGAAATCACGGAGATTTCCATGAAGATTGTATCAATATTATTATGAAGGACCTAATAAAGTTATTAGAGCCTAAATATATAGAAGTATGGGGCAAATTTACTCCAAGAGGAGGAATATCAATAGATCCTTATTGTAATTATGGTAAGGAAGAAACTAGGTGGAAGGAAGTTGCAGATAAAAGACTGTTTTATCATGATATATACCCTGAAAAAATCGATAATAGATAACATAAAGACTGCAATTTAATTTTGCTACATCTACTTAAAAAAGTATATATTTAGCGGTACAGAGTAAGTCTGTATCGTTTTTTCATATATAACTAAAACTTTTATATAAATATATAGCTCAATTAGTTTAATGTATTTGGTATTTTTTCATCAAATCAATTTTAAGTTTAGTTTATTACTGTATTTTTATTTTAAATTATGGAGGAAAAGAAAATATGAATAATATAAAATGGGCAATACTAGGACCTGGTACAATTGCATTAGATTTTGCCAAAGCTATAGTTGAGGTTAATGGAAGTATATATGCTGTAGGCTCCAGAACACTTGAAAAATCAAATAAGTTTGCAAGTATGTATAAGGTTGAAAAAACTTACGGAAATTACGATGAAATGTTAGATGATGATAAAATTGATGTAGTATACATATCAACTCCTCATTCTAATCACTATGAATATATAATGAAGAGTCTTAATCATAATAAGCATGTGTTTTGTGAAAAAGCCATAACTGTAAATGGTAAGCAATTAAGGGAAATAGTAAATTTAGCAGAAAGTAAGGGCTTGATTGTTGCAGAGGCTATGACCATCTATCATATGCCATTATACAAAAAATTGCATGAAATTATTGATTCAGGAAAACTTGGGAAAATTAAAATGATTCAAGTATCTTTTGGAAGTCTTAAAGAATATGATGTTACCAATAGATTTTTTAGTCAGGATTTAGCAGGCGGTGCACTTCTAGATATTGGTACCTATGATCTATCCTTTACTAGGTATTTTCTTTCTAGTCAACCACAAGAAGTTTTGACAACAGTAAAGAAATTTGAAACTGGTGTAGATGAACAATCAGGTATAATACTTAAAAATTCTGATGATGAAATGGCAGTAGTTTCATTAACAATGAGAGCAAAACAGCCAAAGAAGGGTGTTGTAGCAGGAGAATTAGCATATATAACTGTAGAGAATTTTCCAAGAGCGGATAAAGCTACTATAACTTATCCAGATGGAAAAGTGGAAGTAATAGAAGCCGGTGAAACTTCAAAAGCATTGATTTATGAAGTTAAAGATATAAATAAATACATAGCCAGTAAAAGCAATATAGATAATACAATTGGGCTATCTATTGATGTAATGAATATAATGGATGAAGTTAGAAACCAATGGGGAATAAAATATTCTTTTGAATAATTATTACTAACGCTTCTATAAGCTATGGTATATTAGAATTCTTGTGCTTCATCAAGTGACTTGTATTTACATAGATAGATTAGTAGTGTAAAATAAAAATGTATTGGTAAATATTAGTAAATAATAAAACCAATATAGGTATCAATAATTTAAATGGAGTGAAAAATAATGAGGGTAAAAGTTGATATTTTTTCAGGATTTTTGGGTGCTGGCAAAACTATGCTAATTAAAAAGTTAATTAGTGAAAACTTAAAAAATGAGAGTATTGCAATTATAGAAAATGAGTTTGGTGAAGTAGGAATTGATGGGACTATTCTAAGAAAGTCCAATATAGAAGTAAAAGAAATAAATGCAGGATGTATTTGTTGCACTATAGCTGGAGATTTTAAGAAGGCAATTTTAGAAGTAATTAATAAATTCAACCCTAAAAGAATAATTATTGAACCATCTGGGGTAGGGAAGCTATCTGAAATTCTTAGTGTATGTAAGGATAAAGAATTAAAAGACAAAATAGAAATTAATATGATTATAACAGTAGTAGATGTACTTAAATACGATATGTATATTTCTAATTTCGCTGAATTTTATTCAAATCAGATTATAAATGCAAAAACTGTTATATTAAGTAGAACTCAAAAATCCTCTTCTAATATTACCGAAAAAGTTACTACAGCTATCAGACAATTAAATAATAAGGCTAATATAATCACTACCCCATGGGATAAGCTCAATGCAGAGAGAATTATAGCAGCAGCGGAACAGAATTTAAAAAATTCTCTAGAAGGAGAAGTAAATCTATTAAAGAAATCTACGAGTAATTCTAGCTTCAAACTTAAAACTAGAACGAATAATCACTATGCAAATGAGGTGTTTGAAACATGGGGAGTAGAAACGGCAAAGAGATTTTGTAAGCTAAGTCTAGAGAACATATTGAATAGATTGCAGGACAGTAAACTCTATGGAACGGTACTAAGAGCAAAAGGAATTATTCAAACTGGAGAAGAAGAATGGATGCAATTTGATTATGTGCCTGAGGAAATTCAGATGAAAAATACTAAACCAGATTATTCAGGAAGATTATGCATTATAGGAAATAATTTAAATAGAAATAATATAAAAAATCTTTTTGGTTTTAATGAGGAGTAAATCTATGGGTATGAAAATTGATATTGAAGTAGTTACGGGTTTTTTCGGAGCTGGAAAGACTTCCTTTATTAATGCTTTGATTAAAAACAAGTTAATTCGAAAAGAAAAGATAGTTGTTATTCAATGTGAAAAAGGTGAAAAAAATATCGATGAAAAAATACTTAAGAACAGCCAGATAGTTATAAAACAATATGAACCCACTAAATCTTTAACTGAAGATTATCTAAAAAATATAATTAATATTCACAGTCCGGATAGAATTATAATAGAATATAACGGAACCAAAAGAATTGATGAATTTCTTAGTATTTTAAGTGAGAAAAAATTGAAAAGGCTATGTTATGTATCCACAATATTTAATATTTCAGATGCTACAACATTTAATTTATTTCTCAACAATATGGAAGGTATTATAGCGCCATCTATATATAATTGTAATTTAGCTGTTATTAATAACTCAGGTCGGATTTCAAATAAAGAATTATGTACAATTAAAGCAAAGATAGAATCATTAAATCCAAAGGCTTATATAATGGAAGTTAACGATAGTAGATATTTAGAATCTGTATTAAGTAGTGAAAAAATATTGGATAATGGATTACTTAAAAAGTTTACATTATTATTAAGGAATTTTCTATAAATAATATTTAAGGCAAAGGATACTAAGAATTGTTAGATTTAACGGTATAGAGTAAATCTGTACCGTTTTTTTATATCCAACTAAAACTTTCATATGTTTAACTGTCTTCTAGGTATTTTAAATTTTATCCTTTTTTCTATTTCTTCTAAGGCTCTTTCATCTTTTGGATCTATAAATAGACAAGTGTAGCCATCTTCACCAGCTCTTCCGGTTCTACCAATACGATGTATATATGACTCCACATTTTCTGGAATATCATAATTGTATATATGACTTACTCCACTTACATCTAATCCTCTACCGGCCACATCTGTAGCTATTAAGTACTGGATATCTGCATCTCTAAAAGATTTCATTATTCTTTCACGTTTTGATTGAAGTACATCACTATGCAACTTTTCACAGTTATATCCACGTTGATGAAGGGCCATTTCAAGATTGTCAGCTCTTCTTTTAGTTCTACAAAATATAATAGCCATAAATGGATTATCCTGTTCTAAAACAGTACATAAAGCATCCTGTTTTCTTCTGTCGGTAGTTTCTACAACATGTTGTTTAATATTATTAAGGGTAACTGCTTCTTTTTTAACAGTAACTGTTAAAGGGTCATTCATATATCTATAGGCTAATTTTTTAACCTGAGAATTCATGGTTGCAGAAAAACATAGTGTCTGATGCTTTTTAGATGTTTCTTTTATAATAGCTTCAACCTCATTTTTAAATCCCATCAATAACATTTGATCCGCTTCATCTAATACTAAGGTTTTTAATTTGCTAAGATCTACTGTTTTTCTATCAAGATGATCTAAAAGTCTACCAGGCGTTGCAATAATTAGGTGAATATTTCCCTTTAGCTTTTTTAGTTGGGATCCTATATCTTTACCACCATATGCTGCTAAAATATTTATATCTTTAGCTTCTTTAAGTTTAATAGCTACCTCAGTTATTTGAATAGCAAGTTCTCTTGTAGGAGACACAATTAATGCTTGAACTGCATTTATATTAGGTGATATATTTTCAAAAATAGGAAGTAAAAAGGCCAGTGTTTTTCCAGTACCAGTTGCTGCTTCTGCAATAACATCTTTTCCTTCTTTTATAAATCCTATACTCTCTTCCTGAATTGCTGTTGGCTTAGTAATGCCCATGTTCTTTAGTACATTTATTATATCTTGATTAATTCCTAGTTCTTTAAAATCCATTATTTATTACCTTTCATTAGTAACTTGTATTTTATTTAAATTCAATTAATAATATCATACTGAGACAATTAATACTAATAATATTATTTTAAAGCTGTAGGAGGTTAATTACTTTTTGAGGAATTTCTATTACTTCAAATTGGTGTATTGGCTTAACTATGTAATATTCAACTGCAAGAAAATTCATGCATCACTTTCTAAATTATTATGCTATAAAGTAATTTAGTAGCTACAGCTAGGGCCATAGTAACAAAAATAGGTTTTATAAGTTTAGAACCTTTTCTTAAAGCTACTTTTGTTCCAATACTTGCTCCTATCATCATACATACTGCAACGGGTATGCCTATCTTATAGTTAATTTCTCCTCTTATTGAAAATATAATCACAGATGCAATATTACCCACAAAGTTCATCACTTTACAGTTTCCGCCAGCTCTTACAAAGTCAAACTTATATATGTTTACAAGTCCAAAAATCAAAAAAGCACCAACACCAGCACCTAAAAAACCATCATAAAAACCTAAGAATAGAGCGAGAACAATACCCAAGGACATATTCTTTCTCGAAATACCCTGAAACTTATCCTCGATTCCAACATTTTTGGAAAACAAGCTATATAATCCAACAAATAATAGCAGTATAAGTACTATAACATTAAGGTAACTTGATTTTATGCTAAGCACAACAGTTACACCTAAAATAGCACCAATAAAACTAAAAGGAATTAAATATTTTAATATATTAAAATCTACCTTTTTCGACTGAGCAAATTTAATTGAACTAGAAAAAGTTGAACAACAAGAAGTAAACTTATTTGTACCTAATGCTAGATGTGGTGGGATACCTATTAATAAAAAAGCTGGTAGACTTATTATGCCTCCACCACCAGATATAGAATCTACGAAAGCTGCAAAAAAACAAGTTACACATAAAAAAATTAAGTTATTCGTCAAGAATATTCCCCCTTTAAAAAATAAAGATTAGTTTTATGTATGATTATAGCAAAGAAGGTTTCATATGAAAAATATATAAAAAGTATTATACTTATACTAATAAAGTGTAAATAAGATGCAGGGAGTGATTGTTTAAATGGATATAAGACAACTCAGATATTTTCTTGCTATTGCTGAAGAAGAGAATATAACAAGAGCCGCTGAAAAGTTACATATAGCGCAACCTCCACTTAGTCACCAATTGAAACTCCTAGAAGAGGAACTAGGTGTTAAATTAATAGATAGGAATACCCGTAAAATCCAGTTAACAGATATAGGTGAAAAATTACGATATCGTGCTGAGCAAATGTTGAAATTAATGGAAACTACAGTAAAAGAATTAAAGGATATTAATGAAGGGCTTCAAGGAACCTTATTAATTGGTACAGTACCATCTTCAGGAGCAACCCTTTTACCAGAAAGAATCCATAGCTTTCATGAAAAGTATCCAGGTATCGATTTTCAAATATGGGATGGAGATACTTATAGAATAATAGAGCTATTAAATAGCGGAATAATTGAGATTGGGATTATACGAACTCCATTCAATTCAGAAATTTTTGAATCAATATGTTTACCAAAGGAACCGATGGTAGTGGCTAGTAGTAATTTGTATTGGTCCGAAGAACAAGGATATATAGAAATCACTGAACTTATCGATAAGCCTTTAGTAATTGATCGAAGATTTGAAAGCGTGATAGTTAAGGCATGTCAGCAAGAGGGATTTGAACCTAAAATTGTTTGCAGAGGTGATGACGTTAGATCAATACTATTGTGGGCAAGCACTGGAATTGGCGTAGCTATTGTACCTAAGCCTTCCATTGGACTTATCCCAAACTCAAGCTTAAAATATAAGGAAATTAATTTAGCTTCTGTAGAAACACAGACTGCTGTAATATGGATGAAAAATCAATATTTATCCTCTGCGGCTAGACATTTTTTAAAAACCTTTGAAGTATAGACATAGAGCTTAATTAGAAATTTGAAATTAAAACAGCATTCTTACCACAATTAAGTTTTTTATCTAGTATAATTAAGATAAGGATGGTGAGTAAGTTTATGATTAAGAGAAGTTTAAATATTGCTCATAGAGGTTTTAGTGGTTATTATCCTGAAAATACCATGTTAGCTTTTAGGAAAGCTGTGGAAGTAGGTTGTGATGGAATTGAAACAGATTTGCATATGACTAAGGATGGAGTTATTGTTATATGCCACGATGAAAAAATAGATCGCACTACTGATGGAACTGGGTTTATTCTCAATTATACTTATGAGGAACTTTGCAAATTTGATGCGGGAATTAAGTATGGAGAACAGTTCAAAAAGGAAAGAATTCCTAGTATTGATGAGTTTTTAAATTATGTGAAGGACAAAAACTTATTAATCAATTTTGAACTAAAGAATAATATTATTTTATATGAAGAACTGGAGCAAAAGGTAATCCAGAAAGTCCATGAGTTTAAGATAGAGAAAAACATAATTTTATCTTCCTTTAATCATTATTCCATGATACGTGTAAAAGAGATTGATAATAGTATTAAAACAGGATTGTTATATGAAGCTACACTTTATAAGGTAGATGAGTATGCAGAAATGGTAGGAGCGGATGCGCTACATCCATTTTATCCAGCAGTTATGGATAATAAGATTGTAGAAGATATTAAGAAAAAGGGAATTATGATTAATGCTTATACTGTAAACGAAGAAGAAGATATGAAGAGGTTAATTGCACTAGGGATAGACGGAATTATTACAAATTATCCAGATAGACTAAAGAAAATAATATAATTTAGATGTTATTTTTGTTAGTGTCTAAAAAGGTTATTCACCTTAAAATCAATAACCTTTTTTTTTCAAAACAAGTGCCATAATGAATAAAAATACTTCCAAACCAGTTTCAATAAATATGCCAATAAAAGGATATGAATAAAAAGTAAAGTTAAGAACTTCCATGCTATTGTCAAAAGAAATTATACTAAGTACAGCAGCAATTAAAGTTACTGGATATATAATAGGTTTATATGTACTCAATCCTATAATTTGAGATATTCCTAAACTAGATGCCCAAATTAGGCTAACGGATGTCATAAGACCTGCTTCCATAGCAATCATAAACCAAATAACCTCTACACGATCAATGGCATCTCCTATTCTAATCATACGTGCAAGCATTAAACCAGGGTCAATCATATTTCCAGCTTGTTCTGCACCAAAGATAGATATACATAAAATAACAATTGAGCAAATTATAAATGCACCTAGAGTTACAGCAATAAATTTAGCAATAAATCCATTTTCTATATGATTGCAAATAGGAATATACATACCCATCATGATACAAATACCTATAAATGTTAATATAAACATAGAGCCTGAAAAAATAGGATAAAAACCCTCTGCTAATTGAGGTCTAAGTCTATTTGTTTTCATTGAAGGAATAACAAGTAGAAATAATATAATAAAACTTATTAAGTATGCTGGTCCTAAAATTTCGGAAACCCGTGCAATTACTTCTATCCCTTTTTTTACAGCATAGGCAATAAAAATATAGCCAGAAAAAATTAGTACTTCAATAGGAGTATTAGGCAAAATTGTGTTGACAATTAGTATACCTATAGCTCTCATTAAAAGGGATGTTACCATTAAAAAGAAAAGTGGAAACATCAATCCAATTATTCTTCCAAAATATTTTCCGAGAATAGTTATACTATATTGCACAAAGTTTTGACCTGGAAAACGAATTCCCATATAAGCATAAACCATAGCTAGTAAAACATCAAAAAACCAAGCAAGAATTACAGCAATCCAAGCATCCCTTCCTGCATGAAAAATAAGGAGTCCTGGTATTTGTAAAGTTGTAAAAGAGGTAATTATACTAAAAAGCATCCAAATAAATTGGTTTGTACTTATAATCTCTTTTTTTAACAAAATTGTTACCACCTTTTTATATCATAATTATCAGGATTTAAAAATTGTTTTACCAAAAGGATACAATAAGTTGTTCATAATATTTATTGGATTGGGAATACCTAATATCTTTTCTACTACAAGTAATATAGCAATTAATAGTAGAATCATTAATGTGACTAATTCCTTCCACATTTTCTTTTTAATCAAAGGTAGCCCTTCTACAAAAGCAATAGCAGTAGATATTAGTGTTATTGATAATAACATACATAGACTTCCTTTCATGAATTATTGCTTTGATTATTTTCTTTTATCAAAAAAATTTTCCGCCTAGAGATAATAAAGAATATTTTTCTAAATATATATATCATTACAAAATATTTTTCCTATAAAATTTATTTATATACACAATTGTCACAGTGTTGTCACAATTAACATTTATAATCAAGATGTTAAAAGAGTATTGGTAAAGGAAGGTAATATTAATGAAAAAACATAATTTTTTTAGTAAAACAACAGTATGTTTACTTGCAATCAGTATGTCAATATTCTTATTTGCTGGTTGTCAGAATAACAGTAGTAGCAATGGAACATCCCAAACTGCAACTGCTAGTAATACTGCGCAAAATAGTAATAAACCATCTGCAGATCAAATGAAGAAAAGAATACAAGATAGTATTCAACCTCTAGTAACAGCAGGAACTATAACACAGGCTCAAGCGGACAAGATTATAACAGCATATACAACACGGCCTACTGGAGATGGACAGAAAAATAAAACACCGGACAAGCAACAAAATAATCAACAGGGAAACACTCAAAATAATACCCAAAACAATGGTCAGAATAATGGGCAAAATAAACAAAGAAACAATCCTTTAAGTAAACTAGTAAGTGATGGAACTATAACACAGGCTCAGGCAGATGCTGTTAGTCAAAATATGAAGGGAAATTCTACAAATAAAAATAATGGACAAAGTTCTCAAAATAATAATGCTCAATCTACTAATTAGACAGATTAGTAGATACTATATTTACTAGAGCCTGAAGTAATAAGGGCTCTATTTATTTTGTCTAAGAAAACCACCTACTGGTGGTTTTTATTTTTGAGTCTAGTCTCAAATTTATTAGCAGCATTCTTGCACATAAAAGAGGATTTATTGATATTATTTTTAATTTCAATAGATAAAAACTATTAATCGAAAGGAAAAGTTTTATTAGAATTATGGAAAAGAAAGGATTATAATATAAACATAATATGATAAAAAATGACCATATTCTAATATTTTGCTTATTTATTTTGAAGATATTCTTTTTCTTGTTATTGTGATATTTAAAATTTCATTAACTTTATCATGTATTAATGGAAAATATAAAATTATTTTAGTTTTTATTTAAAATTTTAGAGGAAATAAAAAAGCAATTTTGAAATTAAGATAACTGGAGGGCTAGAGGTTACCGAATACATTATAATTAAAATTGGAGGAAATTATGAAAAGCATAAAAGCAAAGTTGATAGTATTTTTAGGTTTGTTAATAGGGGCCATATGCATAGGGCTAGGTGCAGTTTCATTTATAAATTCATCAAAGGCATTAGAATCAAATTTAGGTAAGACTCTTCCTAAAATTGCAGAACAAACAGCAAGTAATGTTCAAGGCAGAATTGAAGGACATTTAAATTTATTAGAGGAAATTGCAGGAAGACCTGAAATAAAAGATCCTAACAATTCATGGGAAAACAAAATGCCAATTCTTATAGAAGAAGGTAAAAGAATTGGAAGTATTAGAATGGGTATTGTAGATAAAAATGGTAATTCTCAGAATACAGATGGAAAACCTGCTATTAATAAAGACAGAAAATACTTTCAACAAGCATTATCTGGCAAAAGTAATGCATCGGATCCATTGATAAGTAAGACGGATGGATCTGTGGTAGTTGTGTATGCAGTTCCTATTAAAAATAATAATGAAGTTGTAGGAGTACTAATTGAAACAACAGATGGTAATAAATTAAGTGAATTAACTAATAAGGTTAAATTTGGAGCAACAGGCTATGCATTTATGATAAAAAAAGATGGGACAAACATTGCTAGTAATAATAAGGATTTTGTTATTAAAATGTATAATCCAATTGAAGAAGCAAAAAAAGATTCAAAGCTGCAGGCAATAGCAGATATTGAGAAGAAAATGGGTGCAGGGGAAACAGGAATAGGTGAGTATTACTATGGTGGAATATATAAATATTTAGGTTATGCTCCTGTGGAAGGAACGGAATGGTCTGTGGGAGTTATAGTAACGAGAAATGAAGTATTGTCAGAATTGAATAGTTTAAAGATTTCTGTTATGATATCATCTATATTATTTCTAATAATTGGATTTGTAATAGCTTATATAATTGCTATTAATATATCTAAGGGAATAAAATCAACTTCAAACCATTTGGAATTATTAGCAGAAGGTAATCTATGCCAAGAAGTTTCTCCTAAATACCTAAAACTAAAGGATGAAGTTGGAGATATGACCCATTCAATGAAAGTAATGCAGGAATCACTAAAAGGAATGATTAGCCGAATAAAAGAAAATTCTTCAAATATTAATATGCAATCACAAAACTTATCCTCTGTTGCAGATGAAATAGCTAGTTCATCACAAAATGTTACAGAAGCAATAAGTGAAATTGCAAAAGGGACAAGTTCCCAGTCTGAGAATTTAATAAACGTAACAGATATTCTTAATGAATTTAGTAATAAGTTATCCAGAATGGTTAGTGAAATACAAGTTGTAGATTCAAATTCTAGAGAAATTAGTTTAATGGCAAAAGAGAGTAGTAGTGAAATGGGTGAATTAAATCAATCTGTGACAAAAGTTAGTAATTCATTCAAAACATTTAATGGTAAAATTATTGGACTTGGAAAAGATATAAATGAAATAAATGAAATTACCAATATAATAAATAGTATTGCAGATCAAACAAATTTATTAGCATTAAATGCTGCTATTGAAGCAGCCAGAGCAGGAGAAGCTGGTCGAGGATTTTCAGTGGTGGCAGATGAAATAAGAAAACTTGCAGAACAATCAAAAGTATCATCAGAGAATATTAGTAGATTAATTAATGAGATATCCCAAAATACTGATGTTATAGTTCACGATTCTGTTGATATGGATGATGAATTAGTAAATCAAGTTAAGATCATAAATAGTTCAATAATATCCTTCAAAAAAATTATAGAAGCAGTGAATGAAGTAATTCCTAAAATTGAAACAGTCAAAAATTCTGCTGAGGATATAGATAAGGATAAAACTACTATTTTGGTCAGAGTAGATGGTGTATCTTCAGTTTCACTTGAAGTTTCAGCATCTTCAGAGGAAATCTCTGCATCATCAGAAGAAATGAGTGCCTCCACAGAAGAAGTGGCAGCAGCATCACAAGTACTTAACAATATGACTAAAGAAATGCTTGAGGAAGTAAATAAGTTTAAAATTTAAATATGAAGAATTTGAATGTAAGAATAGAGCCTGAATTGAAGGGCTCTATTTATTTTTGTAACATAATTGTAGATTAACTGTAACATAACTGTAACACTTCCTATTTATAATAATAAATGTAGAGTTAAACAACAAAAGAAGAATTTACATCTTAAATACAAACTTAACATGTTAAGAAATTTTCTTTATATTATATGACATATTAAATGATTGTTTTGTTTAGTTAGAATATTAATAAAATAGGGAGTGGAAGAAATGAAAAATAAAAGTATTAAAATTAAAGTTATTACAGGACTAATTATGGCAGGTATTGTTATGTCAACTAGCAATGGAGTATCTGCTGCTAATATGGGGACAGGAAACAATGGATTTAAAACTCAATTAGATACTTTAGTAACAGCAGGAACAATAACTGCGGCTCAGGAAACAGCAATACAAACAGCGTTAACACCTTCCAATGATGGTGGACAAAGTGGAATAACAACTAAACTAGATGCTTTAGTAACAGCAGGAACAATAACAGCGGATCAAGAAACAGCAATAAAAACAGCTTTAGCTTCTGCAGATAAAGGTAAAGATGGAGTAAAAACTCAGCTAGATGCTTTAGTAACAGCAGGAACAATAACAGCAGATCAAGAAACAGCAATACAAACAGCTTTAATACCTTCTAATGATGGTAGACAAAGTGGAATAACAACTAAACTAGATGCTTTAGTAACAGCAGGAACAATAACAGCAGATCAAGAAACAGCAATAGAAACAGCTTTAGCTTCTGCAGATAAAGGTAAAGATGGAGTAAAAACTCAGCTAGATGCTTTAGTAACAGCAGGAACAATAACAGCGGATCAAGAAACAGCAATAGAAACAGCTTTAATACCTTCTAATGATGGTAGACAAAGTGGAATAACAACTAAACTAGATGCTTTAGTAACAGCAGGAACAATAACAGCAGATGAAGAAACAGCAATAGAAACAGCTTTAGCTTCTGCAGATAAAGGTAAAGATGGAGTAAAAACTCAGCTAGATGCTTTAGTAACAGCAGGAACAATAACAGCGAATCAAGAAACAGCTTTAGCACCTTCTAATGATGGTGGACAAGGTGGAATAACAACTAAACTAGATGCTTTAGTAACAGCAGGAACAATAACAGCAGATCAAGAAACAGCAATAGAAACAGCTTTAACACCTTCTAATAATGGTGGACAAGGCGGACATGGTGATCAAGGTGGACGTGGTGGTGCAAGAAAATAATAGAAGTCTATTGTAATACTCTTGAGAATAACTTAAAAAGTAAGAATTTACATATACTTGACTTAGTATTGTAAATAAGCTATACTTTAAAAAAAAGTGAATAAAAATGATCATGTAACTGGCGGAAATGGAGTTCACCATAGGGAGCATGATTTAGGAATACTATCGACCGCCTGGGTAAATAATATATTTACCCAGGCGGTTTTTTGCTTTTAACCTGACTAACTTGGCGTAAGTCTCTCACTTTATATGAACCTCCTCTTTCTAGAGTCAGAGGAGGTTCATATAAAGTGGGAGTTCAACGCCAAGTTAGTCATGCATTCGCAGCTCTAAAATTCATATGGGGTAAAAGAATCCCCATCTGAATTAAGATTTTGCTTCAATCTATTATTTGGAGGTTGTATTTATGGACAATGCACAAATTACACTTAAGTATGGATGTAATCCACATCAAAAACCAGCAAGGATTTATACTAAAGATAAAGCAATACCTTTTAAAATTTTAAATGGTACTCCAGGTTATATTAACTTCATGGATGCTTTTAATTCATGGCAGTTGGTAAAGGAATTAAAACAAGTAACAGGACTGCCAGCGGCAGCTTCATTTAAGCACGTAAGTCCAGCAGGTGCGGCAGTAGGGATTCCTTTAAGTGATGTATTAAAGAAATCATATTCTGTTGAGGATATAGAACTGTCTCCTGTAGCCTCTGCTTATGCAAGAGCAAGGGGAGCAGATAGAATGTCTTCATTTGGTGATTGGGTTGCCATAAGTGATGTTGTTGACCTTCCTACTGCAACAATTTTGAGCAGGTCTGTTTCCGATGGAATAATTGCATCAGGATACACTGATGAGGCATTAGAACTTTTAAAGAAAAAGAAAAAGGGAAGCTACTGTATTATAGAAATGGATTGGAACTATGAACCTGAGGAGATAGAAAAAAGAGAGATATATGGCATAACCTTTGAACAAAAAAGAAATGACATATTAGCAAAAGAAGAGATGCTTAAGAATATAGTAACTAATAATAAAAATATTACAGAAGATGCAAAACGTGACTTACTTATTTCAATGGTTACACTAAAATATACTCAGTCTAATTCTGTTTGTTTTGTTTTAGACGGTCAAGTGATTGGTGTTGGAGCAGGACAGCAGTCTCGTATACACTGTACAAGATTAGCTGCTTCAAAAGCAGATATATGGTATTTAAGACAGCATCCTGCGGTACTTAATTTACCATTTAAAGAGGGAGTTTCAGGACCGAATAAAGATAATGTTATAGACCAATATCTTAGAGATGACATCACTCCAATGGAAATGAAGGATTGGAGTAATGTACTTAAAGAGATACCAAGTACATTAACAAAGGAAGAAAAAGCTGAATGGCTCTCTAATTTAACTGGAGTTTCTTTAGGTTCAGACGCATTCTTCCCATTCAGAGACAATATTGATAGAGCAGCTCAAAGTGGGGTGAAATACATTGTTCAACCAGGTGGTTCAGTAAGGGATGATATAGTAATAGAAGCATGTAATGAATATGATATAGCTATGGCTTATTCTGGTATAAGATTATTTCATCATTAAAATAGAAAAATATTTTAGCATTAATTAATAATAGAACTTTTTAAACAATGATTAGGCTATTCTAAATGTGAGTATAGGGTTTCAAGTACTCAAGTTGTAACCCTATAAATGGTTTTAGAATAGCCTTTTTATAGTAAGTTCTAGAAAGCTAACTTTCTGTCTAATAGTTGTTTTTCATCTTTATTAAGCAAAAAATTTGAAAATAAAAAGGAAATATTAAGTAAATGTGGAATATAAGTTACATTAGATTATTTATTATTGAAAAAAAAGGAGTAATAATGATGAAAAAAATACTTACATGTATATTTACAATGGTAGTAGCTTTTGGTTTAATGACAATACCTTGTAAAGCAGAAGCTGGAATTAAAGAAAAATATGTTGATTACAAAGGGATTAAAGTATATACAGAAGCTTATAACTATTCTCCAAAGGCAAAAGAAGCGGTCATTTTTTTGCATGGATTAGGGGGGAGCCATTCTCATGGTGAATTTTTATATAATCAAAGTAATCCTTATATGACAATAACCTTAGATTATTTAGATCATGGTAACAGTGGACATATTCCTACTGTAACATGGGATAATCATTTAGAGTCAATAAAGGCAGTGCTTGATGCATATGGAATTGAAAAAGTTCATGTTGTTGGACATTCTTTTGGAGCTGATACTGCTATGATGTTTGCTGAAAAGTATCCAGAGTATGTTGAAGACGTTGTATTGCTTGATAGAGCATATTTTAACTTTAAAGATTATGAGAAGTTTAATATTACAAAAAATCTTATGGGTACTTTAGAGTATGACCCCCAGTCAGGATTATCACAGGAGGAATTCTCACAGTATTTAAATATATTATGGGATAATGACATCACTAAAACATGGAAGATTAACAAGGATGTACTATTACTTGGAGGTAGTGGCAAAAACTTTAGTGGGAATTCATCAACTGGAATACCATCATTAGCAGATATTATTGCTATGATTAAACAAAGTCCTTCAGATTTTAATATTGATCCTGAGGTTGCTGCAACATTTCCAGATATAACAGAAAAGAATGTTTCAGATTTAGTTGACTATTTAAAACTGAAAATTAATCAATTTCCTAATGTAAATAAAATGTTCAGTTCAATTCAAACTGATTTTGCCCATGGAGACATGGTTAGAGACCCAATTGCTATGGAGGCAATGAGAAACTATGTCATTGAATATCTAACAAGTGAAAGCAAGCAAGTAGAAGAATACAAAGAAAAAAATAACCAAAATCAATATAAACATTCAATACATGAATTTAATTTTTTTAACTAAAAAAAGTTTCTAGGATTAACTTTAAAAAGTACTTTTCATGAAATAAATATATGATTTAATAGTGAAAATATAACTATGCAAAGAAGCTAGCTTTATGATAAAGTTAGCTTCTTTTACTTCATTGACTTGTAATTGGATAAGTATAATATTGGTTTTTTAATTTTTGAATAGAAAAGAGGAGTTGTAATTTAAATTGTTATATAAGCAAATAATTATTAATCATTTACCTAAATAAATCAAATTATGTTATTTTAGGAATTTTTATCGAATTTTATCAATTTATACTTTTAATTTGTAGAAAATTTTGGTATTGTATTTGTAGGAATCTATATTAAGACTACTATTGCATACATAGGGAGGAAAATAAGTTTGAATATGTTAAATTCTATGTTAGATGTTATCTCTGTATTTGAAGATATTCTTCAAGATGAAGATGCTATGCTTGTTGTGGCAGATTTAGAAAAGATAGTATACTATAAAGCAGGAAAAACTGTTAATGCAGGTCATGTTGGATTAGCTTTAAATAAAGGTGATGGTTTATTTGAAGCTATTGAAGCTAAAAGAACACTTAAAGTTATTATTCCGAGGGAAGTTCTAGGAACAACCTTTAAAGCAATTACTATACCTTTGTTTGATGAAAATAAAAAGTGTGTTGGTGTTGTTGGAATAGGGTGGGGTCTTGAAAGTAAAATAAAAATGTTTGAACAACTAAGCAATGTTGTTGAAAGTCTAGCAACTTCTATCGACAATATATCAATAGGAATTGGTAATGTAACTACAAATGCCCAAAGTATAGCTGTTTCTCAGGAAGAAATGGTAGCTTCAGCTCAGGTTACTAAAAAAAGCGTTGATGAAACCTCACAAATTACAGATTTTATAAAAAATATATCAAATCAAACAAATCTTCTAGGGCTTAATGCTGCTATCGAAGCGGCAAGAGCAGGTCAGGAAGGAAAAGGTTTTTCAGTTGTCGCTGGAGAAATAAGAAAGCTTGCAGTAAATAGTAAAAATGCTGTAGTGCAAATAGAACAAGGTCTTAAACACATGCAGGAATCTATAAATTCTATAATGAATATGATAGAAAAAAATTCAATAGTAACACAGTCCCAAGCAGCTTCCTCAGAAGAAATTGGTGCATCTATTCAAGAATTAAGTAACTTATCTGAAATTCTTGTAGATATTACTAAAGAACTAGAGATAAAAAGTAAGTAGATATTTTTATCTGCACGTAAATTCAAAAAAATCAATTAATCAATATCAATGCATTTACTAGTATTCAAATCTACAAGCATAAAATAACTCTTTATTCTTAAATAAGAAGAATAAATTCCCGCTACAAATGTTGTATAAATCAAACAATTAATTAAATATCCTGCAGTATAAGGCATAAAGCATTTAAAAATACAAGCTATACCAGGAATAATAAAAAATGTGGCGGATACTATTCTTCCAATCTTATCAAAAACAAAGGGATTATCTGATGATTTATTATGACGTTTTATAAATCTTGAGGTCATTACAAATTCTGTAAATTTCAAGCATGCAAAACCTAAAAACCATAGAGGTAAAATTTTTAGAATTATTAATGTTGTATACGAAAGCAGTATATATAATAAATCCGCAAATACGTCAAGTTTAGCTCCTGTTGTTGAAACAAATCCTGTTTTTCTTGCAATTTTTCCATCTAATAAATCTGAAAAACAAATAGCCAAAAAGAGTATTATTAAATTTATAAACGTTCCTTTTCTATATACAAATTGTTCTATAATAAGGTATATAAATATGAAAGACATAATTATCCTTGTTATTGTAATACTGTTGGGTATAAATTTAATCATATTTTTCATATATCTTCCTTTCTTTTTTATCCGGTAACTAAGAATCAAGTGGGAGTTAAATGACTAAATGGCATTTAACGGGCAGCATTGCCCCGGGGTCGTAGACAAACCCCATCTGATTCAAGTTTCATTTCATATACTTAAAGTATACAACTCAAAACTTAATATAAGCTTAGAATTTCCTTAAGATTTGCTGAGAAAAAGTATATGCAGGACATAGTTCTTGTATGTACTTTTTTATGAGCTTTGATAGATAAAGTAAGAGTCAGGTGGCCTCGGAAGCTCATATGATTCAAGTTTTACTTCAGTATTCCTCTGCAATTTTGTCGCAATCTTAACAAATCGTCATATTATATATTTAAGGAGGAATTTCTTAAGTTAAGTAAGCCTCATTTTATTGATTTTTAATTTTACATGACTTTGGATATGTCATGTAAATTATTATAAAAAGGAGGAAGTAAGTATATGGGAAAGCATAGGAGGTCTCATCACTTAAAAAGTAGCCGTGAATTTGTTGATAAACTTGAAAATGAAAACATTGAGACATATGAAACGGAATCTGATGAGATTAATAAACATTATATAGATGGATTTGATACTGATAATTATTATATAGAAAGTTCTAAATTCCATGATAAATCGAAAGATGATTGTAATGATAAACCAACGGATGATTGCCATGATAAGCCAAAAGATGATTGTCATGATAAGCCAAAAGATGATTGCCATGATAAGCCAAAAGATGATTGTTATGATAAACCAAAAGATGATTGTCATGATAAACCAAAAGATGATTGTCATGATAAACCAAAAGATGATTGTCATGATAAACCAAAAGATGATTGTCATGATAAACCAAAAGATGATTGTCATGATAAACCAAAAGATAATTGTCATGATAAACCAAAGGATGATTGTCATGATAAACCAAAAGATGATTGCCATGATAAGCCAAAAGATGATTGCCATGATAAGCCAAAAGATGATTGTTATGATAAACCAAAAGATGATTGTCATGATAAGCCAAAAGATGATTGTCATGATAAACCAAAGGATGATTGTCATGATAAACCAAAGGATGATTGTTATGATAAACCAAAAGGAGATAAAGGAGATTCTGGAAGTATTGGACCAAAAGGAGATAAAGGAGACCCTGGTTGTCCTGGACCAGTAGGACCTAAAGGTTGTAAAGGAGACCAAGGATGTGATGGACCTAAAGGTTGTAAAGGAGACCAAGGATGTGATGGACCAAAAGGAGATAAAGGAGATCCTGGTGAACAAGGACCTCAAGGAAAACCAGGACCACAGGGACAACCAGGGAATGCTCTTCAATACGTATGCACTGCTCAGATAAAAAATGTCCTAAGATATATAATAGAAAAATTCCCAGGATTAACTATAACCGTTAACTATTGTGATAGAGGTTCCGTTGTAGGAATACCAACTAAACTTTCAAATGGAGGCATCTTAGTGCTAAGTAATTCTACAGGAACTGAAACTCATATAATTAGTATTTGTAAGATAGTAGCAATAACTCTTAATGGTAAAGAGTCTTTCTTTAAATCTAATGAATCACCTAAAATAGAGTTTCTTCCACCGCCATCACCGTTACCAATAGGTTTTGAGGCTGACTATGAATATGAAATGAGAACAATATTAAAATCAATGATTAAATCAAAAGCAGCAGTAAATATAATAGCAGGCGGAAATTTATTAGGACCAAATCCGGTAACAGATATTGCTTATGGAATAGCTGTTCTAGGAACATCTACAATAGTATCTATTTGTAGCATACAAGAAATTAGCTAAAGCAAAACTTGAATGAGATGGAGTTCCAACTCCATCTTATTCTTTAAAGTAAAACAAAATCCATATATAGGTTTAATACCAATGATTATTAATAGAACTTTTTAGACAAAATAAATGAAAATTACCAGTCATTTATATAACATATATAGTAATGCATAGTATAATAGTGATTAAAGTTAAATTATTGTATGGGAGAATATTAATGGATTATAAATATGATAGAAAAAATAAGGAATCTATAGAGGAATATGCAAGAAGATTACTTAATAAAAGTTTGAATAAGTTAAATGTAAATGTTCAAAAATGTAGATTTAATAATGAACAATCAAAAGGAAAATTGGGGCAAACTATAGAACAAGAGTATTTTGGATATAAAGTTAATAGTAGACAAGAAGCTGATTTTGATGAAGTAGGAGTTGAATTAAAAGTATGTCCTATTAAAACTATAACTAAAAAACCTAATTCTGATAGTATGAGAGAAAGAATGGGCTATTCAGCAAAAGAAAGAATAGTTCTTAGTATTATTGATTATTTTAAATTAAATAGTGAAATATGGGAAAACAATTCCATAATGAAGAAGTGCAAAGAACTTCTTTTGATGTTTTATATGAATGAGAAAGATGTTGCTAAAGAAGATTTAATATTTAAGATTATCAGTTTATGGACACCATCAGAACAGGATTTAAAGATTATTGAAAATGATTGGAATACAATTGCATTAAAAGTTAAGCATGGTAAAGCTCATGAAATCTCTGAGGGAGATACAATGTATTTAGGAGCATGCACGAAAGGAAGTACTGCAGAGAAAAGCAAAAGGGCACAACCAAATTCGGATATTATGGCTCCACAGAGAGCATTCTCTTATAAAAGACAATATGTAGATTATATAATAGAGGAATTACTTGAAAAGAAACAAGTTATGAAATCTAAGTTATCAAAGACATTATCTGATAAATATATGTTATTTGATGAAAAAATTTATAATGCATTTAACGGTATCTTAAATAGAAGCCTCTCTGAAATTATAAAAATGCATTCAATAAATAGAGAACGAAAAGCTAAAAATTTTATAAGATTAATAGTAGATGATGTGTGTAAAGTAGTTTTTGGAGATAAGCTTGATAATTTTGAAGAATTTAAAAAGGCTAATATTGAAATTAAGACTATTTTATTAAAACCTAATGGAATGCCTAAGGAATCTATGTCGTTTGAACAAATAAATTATTGTGAAATAGTAAATGAAGAATGGGAAACATCAACTATAAGAAATAAGTTTGAAAATAAGAAACATTTATGGATAATATTCAAGAGTAAAGTGAATTTTGAAAAACAATCAGAGTTAAGTTTAGATTATATTGTATTAAGTAAGGTTATTTTTTGGAATATGCCTATATTAGACTTAAATAATAGTATGTACAAGGTATGGCTTGATACTACAAATAAGATTAAGCAAGGTGACTATAATAGCTTTATAAAAATTAGTGATGGAGAAATTGCGCATATAAGACCAAAAGCACAAAATGTAAATGACTTAGCTAATACACCACAAGGCACAGAGGAAAGAAAAAAGTGTTTTTGGTTAAATGCTAAATATATAAAAGAACAAATAGAAAAAGCAATTTAATTTAACTCAATTTGCATAGAAATAGGCAAATTGAGTTAAATTTTGTGACTAATTAGATAAGTATTTTACAAAATATATGGGCAAGTATATAAATTCTATTGGTAATATTATATAATAAAAGAAAATAAAGGAAAATATTGCTTGAGTTTTCTTTGTTAATAATATTGGGGGAGATGGATTAATGAGTAGAAAGGTTATTGATATGGGAGCAGAACAGGAACTTGCGAAATTTTTAGATGTTTATTTTTATGATTGGCTTTTAAAAAATTATAAATTTACATATGTAAAAAGAAATAAAGATAAACAATTACAAATTCAAGGGGTTGATGTAATTCTTGAATCTAAAGATTGTAATTACAATATAGATGAGAAAGCTCAATTATATTATATAAATAAGTCCTTACCTACATTTGCATTTGAAGTTGATTTTATCAATAGAAACAATGAATTGGCACAAGGGTGGCTATTTAATAATGACCTATTAACAGATTATTATTTTTTGATTTGGCCAAATGCAACACAGAATGATTTATCAAAAATTAAGGCAGAAGATTTCACTACGTTAGATTGTTTAATGATAAGTAAGAAAAAAATTCAAAGTTATTTACAAAGTAAAGGGTGGAGTAATAAAAGAATATTTGAAAAGGCTAGAGAACTCAGAAATGGTACAAGTAGTGGAAAAATAAGTATTCAAGGAGAAAATGATTTTTATTTTTATTTTTCTGAAAGCAAATACTATTCTGAACAACCTATAAACATAATAATTAGAAAAAATGTATTAATATATTTGGCTGATCAACATTATAATATTACTAAATCCCAAGTAATTGTAATGAAGTGAGGGGTATAAATGACAAATAAATTTGAGTAATATAAATTTTATTTTGATCTTCCTTTTAATGAAAAAATGTTGTATAATTTAAATGTTCAATTCAAGGAGGGAAAATAAAATGAATTATACAATTTGTGAATTATTTGCTGGGGTTGGTGGATTTAGAGTTGGCTTTGAAAAAAGTTCTTCTGATTGGAAAACAGTTTGGGCAAATCAATGGGAACCTAGTAAAAAAGTTCAATATGCTTTTGAATGTTATAAGAGTCATTTTGAAACCTCTGGTGGAATAGATGAATTTAGTAATATGGATATATCTCAAGTTCCTGCAGAACATATTCCTAATCACACTATATTAGTTGGAGGTTTTCCATGTCAGGATTACTCAGTAGCTAGTACTGGTGCTCGTGGAATACAAGGAAAAAAGGGTGTACTTTGGTGGGAAATTCAAAGAATTTTAGAAACTAATAGACCACCATTTGTGCTTTTAGAAAATGTTGATAGATTATTAAAATCACCTACAACACAACGTGGACGTGATTTTGGAATTATAATAAACTGTCTCGCAAAATTAGGATACTCTGTTGAATGGAGAGTAATAAATGCTGCTGAATACGGATTTCAACAAAGGAGAAGACGTACATTCATTTTTGCAGTACATAATTCAACTAATTATTATGAAGAACTAGGAAAACAAAGTGTATATGAAGAGCTTCAACATTCAGGATTTTTCAGCTCTATATTTAATGTAGAAACTTTTTCAGAAGAATTTATTAATAGTATAGATATAAAAGAAAAATATGATTTGGATACACTTGAAATTTCTAATAGTTTTAAGTTTGAATTTAAAAATTCTGGTACGTATAGAAATGGAGTAATATCTACAATAGAAACTATTCCAAGCAATTTATTAACAGAACATCAAATAACATTGCAAGACATACTAGAAAAGCACGTAGATGAAAAATATATTTTATCTGATGTTGATTTAGAAAAATGGACTTACATGAAAGGTCCAAAAGCAATTGAGAGAACATCTAAAGAAGGACATAAATATACATTTAGAGAAGGAGGAATAGCATTTCCAGATCCTATAGATAAGCCTGCACGTACTATGTTAACAAGTGAAGCAAGCAAAAATAGAAGTACTCATGTTGTTTCAGATTTTGAAAATGGAAAGTTAAGATTATTAACTCCACTAGAATGTGAAAGAATAAATGGATTCCCAGATAATTGGACTGATACTGGAATGACTCAATCATTTAGATACTTCTGCATGGGTAATGCATTAGTTGTAAATTTAATAGAGCATTTGGGAAGAAAACTGCATGATATAGTAGAAAAGGAATAGCAAGGAAAGGATAAAATTTAAAAATGAGAATAAATAAACTTTTTAGTAATCTTGGTTTTTGTTCAAGAAGGGAAACCAATAGACTTATCCAGCAAAATAGAATAACAGTAAATGGACAAATTCCTCAGCTTGGTCAGTGGGTAGATGAGAAAGATATTATTCTTATTGATAATAAGCCTATTCCAGTAAAAGATAAAATATATATAGCCTTAAATAAACCTGTAGGTATTACATGTACTGCTTCAAAAGAAGTTAAAGATAATATAATAGCGTTTATAAACTATCCAGAATATATTTTTCCTATTGGAAGGTTAGATAAAGCCTCTGAAGGATTGATATTATTAACAAATGATGGAGATTTTGCAAATAAGATTTTAGAATCTAAAAATGAGCATGAAAAAGAATATATAGTAACTGTTAATAAGCCTTTTGATGATTTTTTCATGGAAGGGATGTCTAGAGGAGTTGAAATTTGTGGAGTTACAACAAAACCTTGCAAGGTAACTAGAGTTAATGAAGATACTTTTCGTATTATTCTTACTCAGGGATTAAATAGACAAATTCGCAGAATGAGCAAAGCTTTTGGATATAGAGTTATACGTTTAGAACGTATTCGGATTGTTAATATAAGAATTCATGGAATAGATACTGGTAAGTGGCGTAAACTCACAGAGGAAGAAGTTATGGAAATAACAAACTCCAGAGAAGTCTCTCCCTATGAGGTCTGACTGTGTGCCAAGCAAATATCAAGCCAAAAACCGTTCGTTGCACTTCTAATTTTTGAGAGAGGGTATGACTCTATTGCATAATTTGGTGACGAAGTGAACAAGTTCTGGTTGCTAATACTAGATATGTTGATTCTGAGCATATATTTTGGTAACATACTTATAGGTTAAATTAAAATATATTATGCTTATAGGAGGATTAAAAAACATGAAGATTATCAATCTAAAGAAAAAATTAATGTTTCTTACCATGCTTGTAATAACTCTATCAATAATTGGATGTTCAAAAGCTCCTAGTACAAATTCAAGCAATAAGAAAGATAGTTCAACTGGACAGAATTCTACAATCCTAAGCGATTCCTCAAATTCTAAATATAAAAGCCAATATAGCGGCAAAAAACCTATTGTGACTATTGAAATGGAAGATGGTGCAGTAATTAAGGCAGAGCTATATCCTGATATTGCCCCTAAAACGGTAGATAATTTTGTAAGTCTAGTACAAAAGGGTTTTTATAATGGTTTAATATTTCACAGAGTAATTCCAGATTTTATGATACAGGGAGGAGATCCTACAGGAAATGGTACTGGCGGACCTGGATACACTATCCCAGGAGAATTTAAAAGCAATAGCTTTAATAATGACCTAAAGCATACTAGAGGGGTTCTTTCTATGGCAAGAGGTAAGGATCCTAATTCAGCAGGTTCTCAGTTTTTTATTATGGTAAAGGATAATTCTCAACTTGATGGAGATTATGCAGCTTTTGGAAAGGTTACGCAGGGAATGGATGAGGTAGATAATATAGTCAATGAGAAAAGGAATCAAAATGACAAACCTTTAACACCTCAAAAGATGAAAAAGGTTACTGTAGAAATACAATAATAAGTATATCTTAATCTTTTTCGAAAATAATTAGGGCACCTTTAATGGTGTCCTATATTTTTTCGATTATTCTCCCTTAGCTAACTCTTTAAGACGCTGATTTCACTTGTTATTTTATTTCAGATGCCTAATTTCTTTAATAGTAAATGTAACACAAAGTCTTAAGAATGCATAAGCTATATAGAATATGAGTCTAAATAGGAATGGAATAATGGAGGGATAAAATGAAAAAATTTGAACCTTTTCATGGTACCATTACCATGATTGATGATTTTTGGATAAATGCAACTGGAGAAGGATTAGGATGTTATAAATTAATGTCTGTAGAAAACGTAGATGGAACTTTAGTAAATTTCGTGGTGTCACCAGGTACTTACTTTGTAGATCATGTAATGGTGGCAGTAGGAGATATGGTAACTGGATTTTATGATGCAAATGCAGCTGTTCCACTCATTTTCCCGCCACAATTTAGAGCAATTGTTATGGCAAGAGATACACCATATCAAAATGTGGAAGTAGACTATTTTAACAGTCAGTTAGTGAGTAGCGATAACAAATTAAGATTAAACATTGCCCCATGTACTCAGATAGTACTGGAAAATGGGCAAGCCTTTACCAGAAACCCTGCAAACCGAAATCTAATTGTTGTCTATGGCTTTACCACAAAGAGTATACCAGCCCAAACCACACCATATAAAATTATTGTTATGTGCTAGATGTTTGGAAGATGAAGGTTTCTTTTGATTTCCCTTTAGTGCAACGAATTTATATTTATTGTAAAGGTTTTTGGAGCACATTTTCCTATTCAATTGCCCCGATAGAAATTAAAGGCAATGTTGCAAGTATTTCGAAATATAGGGTATAATGAAAGCTGTTAAATTGAAGCATAAGAGGTGAATCAAATGGAAGATATAAATTATACAAATTTAATAGAAAATCTAAAAACTTCTAATGATAGGCAGAGAGCTGAAATAATAGATAAACTTTCAAAGGATTATAATAATACAATGCCACTATTATGGGGAGAAGCTTTAAATCAGGAGAATCCAAGAGCAGTACTTTCTGTTATAAGGGATATCATAAAAAAAGAAAAACCTAGAGGCATATTCAAAAGAGCTATGGGGAATTCTAAGCAAAAGCTTGGTGATTTTCTTCAACATTCAGATCCGAAAGTTAGAAAGAATGTATGTGGTATTATTGGTGAAATAGGTGATTCGGAATATTTAGAGGCTTTGTATAGTGCCTACGAGTCCGAGGAACAACTATTTGTAAAATCCTCCTATATACTTGCAATAGGAAACTGCGGCGGAGTTTTGGATGCAGAAAAACTTACGAAAATATTTGAAGAATTAATAATAAAAGAAAAAGCTTGCGATGAGAAAGCCATGGCTATAAAGGATGAGAAGCATATTAATGAAGAAAAACGAGCACTTACAAGGGCTATATCTAAATTATCTCCTCCTGCACCCCATGAATTTATAGGTTTTAAAAAGCCTGTACCTATGATATTAACAACTATGAATGATCATTTTCAGATTACTTTAATGGACCTTAAAGAAAAATCAATTAAAAGTACGCTTGTGACAGAAGGTATATACATTAAGGAGAAGGATTTTGAAAAAATTCACAGCTGTAGAACTTTTTATGAGCTTCTTTTTCCTTTAGAATCCTGCGATAATTTAGAACTTAATTATAAGACAATAGCTGCAGCAATTGTAAATGCAGATATTGTTAGCTTTTTAAATCAGTGCCATGCAGGAGATAGTAATACTCCATTCTGGTATAGAATTGAATTTAAAACTACGGATTATAACAGAGAAAGATCAGAGTTTGTAAAAAACTTATCCAGAGAATTAGATGAAATTTCAGGTGGAAATTTAAAAAATAGTCCCTCTTCCTATGAAGTTGAAATTAGGATAGTTGAGAAAAACAATTTATGTAGTGTATTTATCAAATTATACACCATAAAAGATAATAGATTTGATTATAGAGAGAAAGCCCTAGCTGCATCTATAAACCCTGTAACCGCAGCTATTGTAATGAAAACTATAGCAAAATGGCTAAAACCTAATGCTAAAGTTATAGACCCATTTTGTGGTGTGGGGACTATGCTAATTGAAAGGGCTAAATTAAAAGATTTTCAAACCTTAACAGGAGTTGATATATTTAACACAGGTATTACATATGCAACAATAAATTCTGATTTAGCCAATGTGAATATAGAATTAATATCTGAAGATATATTAGAATTTTACTCCGAAGACCTCTTTGATGAGATGATATCAAATATGCCTTTTGAAAGTAAGGCAGGAGCTAGTGGCTTTAATACGAAATTATATAGTGAATTTGTAGATAAGATTCCTAGTCTTATAAGACCAGGAGGAATGGCATTTCTTTATACAGTAGAAAAAAATTTACTTAAGCAAAGTTTAATAGGTAATAAACATCTTCAGATTATTGATACCATAAAGATTGAAAGTGGTGGCTTAATCCCTCATGTGTTTGTAATAAAAGTGATATAATCAACTTATATTAGAATGTTGACATAGCACAGTGTGAGTTCAATTTTTGTGGTATACTTTATTAGTATTAGAATAGGAGGTAAAGGAATGGCAAATATATTGAGATATTCAAAAAAACAATTAGATAAAACACTAAAAGATTTCATAAAGAAGCAAAATATAGAGTCTAATGACATATCTGAGTGGATAAGACTCATAAATGATTTTATATATGAATTTGGCCTAAAGTCTGAAGTCAATGAAGAGGATAAACTTTCTATAACAACTAACAAGGAAGAGCAGGCTGTAATTGAAAAAATGATGTTTGCACTAGAAGGTTCAAAAACTTCTTTGAATTATATTTTTGATGGTAATATTACTTACATAGAAGAATAGGCACGAAGATACATAATTCTAATTGACGGTAATATTGTTAATACTGAACTAAAAATACTGGCTGCGGATTTGTATTCGTAGCTAGTGTTTTTTTATTTCGCCGTAAAATCATAACCCTATGGATAGGAGACAGTTTAGGATTTATACTTTATAAAAGATAAGCATAATTATCTAAGTACAATTTCTAATACTAGATATGTTGATTCTAATCACATATTTTGGTAACATACTTATAGGTTAAATTAAAATATATTATGCTTATAGGAGGATTAAAAATATGAAGTTTATCAATATAAAGAAAAATTAATTTGATATACTAAAATTTTATAGATTAAGGAGGAAAAAATGAGCGTACTTAATTTTTCAATAAGAATTGCAGTGGCATGTTTACTGGGAATAGTAATAGGTTTTGAAAGACAGTACAGGCACCGTATGGCAGGTATAAGAACAAATGTACTTGTTTGTGTAGGCTCCTGTTTGTTTGTTATGTTTTCAATGCTAGATGGTAATGGAGATAAAACAAGAATAGCTGCACAAGTTGTATCAGGAATAGGTTTTCTTGGTGGAGGCGTTATTATAAGAGAAGGTTTTAATATTAGAGGATTAAATACGGCGGCAACATTGTGGTGTACAGCATCTATAGGTGTATTGACCAGTGGGGGCTTCGTATTACAGGCTGCGATAGGAACAATAATAATATTATTTGTAAATATCGCATTGAGACCCTTAGGTAGAAAAATATATAGTGAAAATAACCCTGAGGTTGAAGATGAATTTAATTATGAAATACGAGTCCAATGTATGAATAAAGATGAATTTCATATAAGGTCTTTACTCATGCATATGGTTAAAGACGAAAATATAATGTTAATGAATTTGGAGAGTCAAGATGTTGAGCTTAGTGAAAAGGTGAATGTAAAGGCTGAGGTAGTAAGTATAGGTAAAAATGATATGTGCCTTGAAAAAATAGTAAGCAGAATCAGTTTAGAATCTGGAGTAGTATCTATAGGATGGAAAATAAAAGAATAGTAAAATCATAGCAAGTTCGGGCAAGCCCTCATGTGAAAAATGATTTTACTCTTCTTCTATTTTTAATAGCTTTTAAAACTTCATTCATAAAATCTTTACTTTGGGGTAACAGGAACTTCATGTTACTTATACACCAATTTAAGAGAGTTACCTAACTCACAACGTTAATTGGATTTCCTTCAGAGAAAGCTTTTATATTGGCTGCTAGAAGTTCAATTAGTCTTTGCCTGGACTCTATACACTTCCAACCGATATGTGGAGTGAGAATCACATTTTCCATGGTGAACATGGGATTGTCAAGCTCCGGTGGTTCTGGATCTTGAACATCCAATGCTGCACCGGCAATTGTTTTGTTTTGCAATGCTTCAATTAAATCCATTTCTTTTATGATGGCTCCTCTTGAAGTATTTATGATAAATGCTGATGGCTTCATTAGCTTCAATCTTTCCTTATTTATAAGGTGCTTTGTCTCTGGAGTAAGGGGACAATGTATGGTAATAAAATCACTTTGTTTGAGCAGCTCTTCAAGGCTTACAGAGCGTATATTTGTATCTTTCCATATCTTTGCAGTTCTGCTGTATACTATAATATTCATTCCGAGACTTCGGGCTGTTTTTATCACATGACTGCCGATAGAACCGCTGCCTATAACTCCAAGGGTCTTACCTAGCAGTTCAAAATGGGGCACCTGAAGGTATGTTGTAAAATTATTATAATTTTTCTGTTTGAGCATATTCTGCTGAACAACCATGGTAGAACTTAAACTTAATATAAAGGTAATAGCAAGCTGTGCCACTGCTTCAGCACTATAAGCGGGAATATTGCAGACTGTAATATTCTTTTCTCTTGCAGCTTTGATATCTATATTGTTATATCCGGTACCCGCTTCACATATAAGTTTTACAGAAGGAGGAAATTGAGCAATCAAGTCCCTTCCCACAGGTAATTCTTTAGTGATGATTATATTCTGATCTGTAATTCTCTCTAAAATCTCTTCAGTACTGCTTGCATCATATTTAATTAGATTTGTTACTTGGGTTAATGGTTTAAAATTAAGTTTTCTGTCAAAGTCAACTTTTGCTGAATTGAGAAACACTGTATTTTTCATGTTTACCTCCTATTTTATGATATTTCTAATATATTCAGTATAATATCCATATAAATATATGTCAAAAATCAGCTAAAAATCTAGGAGTATAATTTTAGCATATATTTCAAACCGCTGAAAAAGAATTAGTGGACGGTTTTTATATTTAATTTAATATATGTTTAGGTATTTAAATAATATGCTACTCGTATATAATGAACAATAATAAAAATGTTAAAAAGGATAGGAAGATATTGTGACAAAAACATCTTTACTATGTATAAAAAGTTTGTAAAGATAAAAACTATATAAAATGAGAGGTGTTTGTTATGGAAGTTGCTATTATGGGAGCAGGAATGGCTGGTCTATCTTGTGCTATAACATTAGAAAAGCATGGAATTAAACCAACTATTTTTGAAAAACGAAATCGTGTTGGAGATAGATTTGTTAATGGAGAGGCTACCTTTAGCATACTAAATAGACCGGTTAAAGATGGTTTAGAATACCTGAAAGAAAATTACGATATACATTTAACTCCTACAGATATGATTAAGAAGTTAGTGTTTCACTCTAAAAATGAAGTAGGAAGCATTGATGGAACTATAGGTTATGTGAATATTAGGGGGAGACATGAAAATTCTTATGAGTGCCAATTAGAAAGACAGGTAGAATCTAAAATAAATTTTAATTCTATTTACGAATATGAACAATTATGCAAAGAGTTTGAATATGTAGTATTAGCACCAGGAGATGGAGATTATGCTACTAAACTAGGAAATTATAGGTGTGACCTCACCTGCACTATAAAAGGGGCTACGGTTGAAGGTGAATTTCTTACGAATATTACTCATGTATGGTTTAATTATGATATAATACCAAAAGGATATGCTTGGTTAATACCTTTTTCAGAAAAAGAAGCTAATTTGGTTATTGCTTATCCTGACTATCCAAATAATATAAAATTGGATATAAGTACCATATGGGAAACATTTTATAGCATAGCTTGTAAGGATTTAGACCAAAGTTTTAGAATAACTGATAGATTTGAGATTACAAGATATATGATGGGGATATGTGATAAGCCCATCATTGATAATACATATTTCGTTGGAAATTGTTTTGGAACAATTTCGCCTGGACTTGGCTTTGGACAGTTTGCGTCAGTATTAACAGGTGTTTATTCGGCTTATGATTTATGCAATTTAGGTAAATATGAGGAGCTTTCAAAGCCTCTATTTGAGAATTATAATAATTCAATTACTTTAAGAAGGTTTTTAGAGAGTTTGAGTAATGAAAATATAGATTTAATAGTAAAAAGTTTAGATAACAAATTATTGGATGGATTAATTAATAAAATAGGCAGTAATAAAAGCCATCTTGAAGTACTTAAAGCATTGACTCCGACTTTGAGACTCTGGAATGATTATAAAAAGATAAAAAATTAATACCATATTATTATGCATTTTTCTTATTTATCGTCACATTTGTAGAACCATTCCGAATCAAAGCTCCTACGATATAGGAATTTTGATTCGTCTTAAAAACTGAATATAGACTTAAAAAGAGTTTGGATAGACCAAACTCTTTTTACGTTATTCGTATATAATAATCTAGTACTATGGGTCACTTTCCAATATTATGCCAATGTTCATAAGCTTCACATAGCTCCATAAATGCATCTGACTTATCCCTTTCCATAATAGCACCACGTAGACGGGCTATATTCATGTCAAATGCATTTATTTCATCCTTCTCTGCACTAAACTGAACTCTCTTAACTACTTTTCTCCATGACTTTGATAATTCATCAGTTTTATTATTTGCATCTTTCCATTTTTCAGCCTGTATATCTTGCATAACTAATTGGATAGATCCAGGTATGTTATCATTCTTTCCTAAAGGATGTTTTAAAATGTTATCGCTGTTCATTACTAATATGAAGAAAGCTAATGTTACTATAGGGATAGCTATGACTAGAAATTTTCTCATAATAATTGCCTCCTTTAGTATGGTCCCTTATAATCGCCAATGTCTGTTATCTTTTTAATATGGTCTTCATACTTATCTACATATAAAGAGCCGGAAGGGGTTAATGTGGCAAGAAAGACTTCTGAAATATCCTTGATACCCTGTTTCTTTAATTGCCTTAAAATCCAATTCTTATCTTTGTTAAGCTGCCTTAAATTCTCCACTATGAGAATTCCATCATAAATAAGCTCTGTACTTATACCAGTTGATGCTTTAGAAATATTCATGTCCTTAGCTGTTAAAGGCTCGTATTCTGGTTTTTTAAGTACAGATAACTGTCCATTAGGTTCAATAATGGCAAAGTCCACTTGCGCTAAATCAAATACACTTTTGATCCTTAGTAATTCCATAATATCAGTTGCTGTGTACCTCATTTTTCTCATTGCGCTTTCCATTATCTTGCCATTCATGATAATTATTGTCGGTTCACCTTCTATATACTTTGCGGCATATCTCCATTTCATAGTGATATATTCCATTAGATACCCAAGTAATGCCCATGAAAATAGACCTACCCAATGGGGCCAGGCACGGCTTGATAAGTCAGTAGTAAGACTTGCAGCAATAGATCCTATTGTTATTCCCAATACATAGTCAAAAAACGCTAATTGGCTTATTTGTTGCTTGCCTAATATTTTAGCAAAAATAAGTAAAGTAAAGAAACCAATAATAGAGCGTACAAATACAACTAAACCTTCATTCAATTCTATACCTCCTAAAGACTAATGTTTTATATGTTTCAACTATTTTATTTCTCATTATTAATGCCTCTAATACTTGATTTACTTTTCTAAAGTCTATTATTTGTGTAATAAACTTTTTTATACAAATAATAAAAGCCTTGAAAGAATCATAAAAATGATTTCAAAGCCTGCAATATTATGAGATTCTAATACAAATGATGGCATCCTAAAGGATAATATATATCTAAAAAGTGCGCACTAATATTATGAGTTATTTATGTTTATAATGAAAGTGTATATATTACTTATATGCAAGTACTATAGTATAGAGTATTTATATTGAGTAAATATACTTACATAGGATAAAAGAATAACTATAAAAGGGGTGTCTTTAATGAAAAAAATTAATATTGGAAATGGAGAAATCAGTGTTTCTGAAATTTCTCTTGGTTGTATGAGAATTGCAGATATTTCAGTTAGTGAAGCAGCAAAGCTTATTAACACTGCATTAGAGGAAGGAATAGACTTTTTTGATCATGCGGATATATACGGCGGTGGTAAATCAGAAGAAGTTTTTGCTGAAGCAGTTGATATGAATCCTAGTATTAGAGAAAAATTTATAATACAGACAAAATGTGGCATTAGACAGGGATATTTTGATTTTTCAAAGGAACATATTTTAAATTCTGTAGAGGGTAGTTTGAAAAGATTAAAAACTGACTACATAGATACTTTACTTCTACATCGTCCAGATACACTTATGGAACCAGAAGAAGTAGCTGAAGCTTTTGATATATTACACAGTAGCGGCAAGGTTAGATACTTTGGAGTTAGTAATCAAAATCCTATGCAGATTGAATTACTTAACAAGTATTTAAATCACAAAATAATTATCAATCAGCTGCAGTTAAGCATTATGCATACTGGAATGATTGACTCAGGAATTAATGTAAATATGAAAATAGACAATTCTATTGATAGAGACGGAAGTATTTTAGAGTACTGTCGCTTAAAAGATATAACAATTCAGGCATGGTCACCTTTTCAATTTGGTTTCTTTGAAGGTGTATTTTTAGATAATGATAAATTCCCAGAGTTAAATAAAAAAATAAATGAAATAGCAGAAGTTAAAGGTGTACCTAATACAGCTATTGCAACTGCGTGGATATTAAGACATCCAGCTAAAATCCAGACAATAGCTGGTACAACAAACAGTAAACGTCTTAAAGACATTTGTAAAGCTTCTAAAATTGAGTTGACAAGACAAGAATGGTACGAAATATATAGAGCAGCAGGAAACAAGTTGCCATAAAATAATATTATTGTAAAAATACGGAGGCGACAAAATAAATCCGAAGTTTGTGGCTACCGGCCATGGTCCTTTCCTAAAATTAAAAAATAAGACTGGTCTAATATGTAGATATTAGGCTAGTCTTTTGTATATTGAAAACTATCTGATATGGAGTTATGTTCATAAGGAACCTGAAACAGTCTCTCCAGGAAGTAAGTTGCAATCTTAAAACCTCCAATATGTTTCATGTGTAAGTTGGTATGTTTAAGTAAAATATTCTATTAAAGCGTTTTTAAAATTAGTATTGATAAGTTCAGAAATATACTCTTTAATTTCTGAACTTTTTTCTTTTGGATAAACATATTTAAATTTACCATAGGGTCCCCATTTTAACTGTCTTGTCTCTTCATTCATATCAAGTTCTGTATTAGGAAAGCGAGTGAGAATTAATTCCTTAGCTGTAGCTGTATATCTATGCTGTATCAGTTCAAAAGTAATTTGATTATTAAACTCCCCTAGTTCAGACTTTAATATATGGATTAATTCCTTATACTCACTTTTCCAATTCTCATAAATCATAATAGGTGCAATAATAAATCCTATAGGATATCCGCTACTTGCAATTTTTTTTGCAGCTGCTATTCTTTCTTCAAAACTAGAGGTATTATGTTCAAATTTATTTATTACATATCGTGCATTTATGCTAAATCTAAATTTTGTATGGTTATTGTGATTTATATTTAAAAAAGAGTTTACGTTATCGAATTTAGTAATTACTCTAAGTCTACCATTTTGGCTGTTTTCGAAAAATTCTATACATCTTTTAAGATTCCCAGTTAAATGTTCGAGGGCTACTGGGTCAGTGATACTTCCACATTCAAAAGTGGTGATATTAGGCAAATTATTGTTTATATGTTCTTGAATAACATTCAATATATCTTCAACATTTACAAATACCTTCATAAAAGGTTTTTCACCTTGTGTAGTTTGAAGGTAGCAATATTCACAGCTACCGGGACAGGAGCTTGATAAAGAAAATTGATAATCTGCAGAGGGTTTACAGCTTTTTAATTTTTTTTCTGAATTCACAGTAATAAAAACAGTTCTTTTTGCTTTTGCATAATTTTTAACTGGTGAGTCACCCTCTATTACAACTTTTCTAGAAGGAATCATAGGGACATTTAGTTTTTCTAAATATTCTATTGTAGCTTTTGCAGAAGCATATTTTAAGCTTCTAGGATCTATATAAGCAACATCTGGTATAAACAAATTCATTGTGGTCACCTCATAAATAGTGTTTGAAAATCATTATAATATATGCAATATTTTAATAGTTATTTCTGATTAAGAACAGGGAATAGGATTTATTAATAAAACATTGTATTTAAAAAAGCATCTTTGCAGCTAAATCTAAAGATTTGCGCCACAAGATGCTTTTTATACGAAGGTGAAGTTGTTAATTACTTACTTTTACGAATAACTATTTTGCAAGTTCATAAATTGCATGACCGTAAATTTTAGCATTAAGTATTAAATCATCTATTTCTATATATTCATTTGCTTGATGGTCAAGATCAGGTTTTCCAGGAAATATTGGTCCGAAGGCAACTATGTTTGGCATTTCCTTAGCATAAGTACCACCGCCAATTGCAAGAAGTTCTGCTTCTTTACCTGTTTGTTCAGTGTATACTTTTTGTAATGATTTTATGAGAGGATGATCAGCTGGGAAGAATAAAGGCTTTTGATGCATCATGTTTTCAACTTTTATACCAACAGCTTGAATTTTTTCATTAAATGGATCCATCATATCCTCATATTTAAATGTTACAGGGTATCTTAAATTAAGTGCCATGGAAACTTTTTCTTCATTCATGGATATTGTTCCTACATTAAAGGAAAGTTTTCCAGACTCTTTATCTTCAAGACCTATTCCAAAAGATTTTCCATCTGTTTCAAAGCCTACATATTTATTGAAGAAGTTTATATAATCTGCAATATCACATTTTCCTATAGAAAGTTCTCCAATAAAGTTAAACATTTGCATTATAGCATTTTTACCTAAATGAGGTAGGCTTCCGTGAGCGCTAACACCAACAGATTTTATAACTACCATATTATCTTTAATTTGCGCTTTTACATCATAACCAGTTTTATTCTTAAATTCTTCAGCAGCCTTAAGGATAGCTTCAGGATTTTTAGTTGAAACTAAAGCTTCGCAGTAATCAGGAACCATGTTGGCTCTTTGACCACCTTTTAGAGATTTTATAACTACATCACCAGTCCCTTTTACATTTAAAGTTTTAACTGCATCAAATATTGTAATACCCTTTTCTCCATATATTATTGGATATTCTGCATCTGGGGTGAAGCCGGATACAGGTGGTTTTTCTCTTTCTAAATAGTGGGGCATTTCATTACAGCCTGTTTCTTCATTTGTACCAAATATAACTCTAACTTTTTTTGATAATGGAAGATTTAAATCTTTTATAGCTTTAAGTCCATAAAGTGCTGCTACTATTGGAGCTTTATCATCCATTGTTCCTCTTCCATACATTTTACCATCATGAATTTCTGCACCATAAGGCGGATATATCCAACCATCTCCTTCAGGAACTACATCTAAATGGCCTAATATAGCAACATAATCTTCGCCCTCGCCATATTCAGCATATCCAACATAGCCATCCATATTCACTATTTTAAAACCAAGGTTTTTAGAAATTTCTAAGGCTTTATCCAAGGTCATGGCTACGCTCTTACCATAAGGCATACCTTCTCTTGCTTCTTCTTGAATACTTTTAATCTTTACAAGTTCTTGTGTAGAGATTATTAACTCTTCTTTCAGTTCGTCAATTTTTTTGTTTATTTCCATAATAGCATCTCCTTACTTCTGAGGCCCTCTATCAAAAGATATCCAGCCCTTTTTATTTATATAATTTAAAAATAGAGTAAGTCTTTTATAGGAAGGATCAAATTTCTCTCCATACAATTCTTCGTTTTTTTTACCTATTTCATACACTGTTCTTTTACCATCAATGTACATCCAAATCTTTGAGCCCAATTCATCTAATTCCATATCACTAATATATGGCTTTTTAAATAACCACCTAATTAATTTTTCTATAGCTTTATCATGATGAAATATAAGGTATACTCTGTCATTTCTTATTTCCCAATTTTTATGTTTTATGTTAGGTACATATAAAAAATAGTTATCTTCTTTTTTCTCTTTCATAAAAAACCACCTATAGAATATCTGAAGAGATAGTTATTTGTAACAACTATCTCTTCAGTTATTTATTTAAAAGATATTATACTACGTCTTTATCTTCTTTTACAGAGAATCTGTAAATTATTACTGCAAGTAATAAGAAAAGTATAGCTGCTGTAGCTGGGTTTTTAGCTATGCCAGGAATGATTTTCACTCCAAATCCTATGTCTATACCTAATGTAGTAAATATGGCTATAACTATACCCATTAAAGCATCTCCAGCAACAAGACCTGAGGATAAAAGTATACCTTTTTCCGTTTGTTTTTTAATTTTTGTCTCGTTACCAGCAAATTTCTTCTCTACAATTACTCTTACAATACCTCCAACAAGTATACCAGCACTTAAGTGTATTGGAAGATATAATCCAAGTGCAACTGGAAGTATTGGAAGGCCCATTAATGCAACCATTACACCGAATACGGCACCTATAAATACAAGAGACCATGGAAGTTGGGCAGTCATAACTCCTTTAACAACCATTGACATCAAAGTTGCTTGAGGTGCTGCAATGTCTTTAGAACCTATGCCATAAGTGTTATGAAGCATTAAAAGAACCATTCCAGCGAAAATTGATGATATAACTAAACCTACATACATAGCTATTTCAACATGTTTTGGAGTACCTCCAACTATGAAAGTAGTTTTTAAGCTTTGAGCTGCTCCTCCAGATACGGCTATAGATACACATACAATAGCTCCTGCAATTATAGCTGCAATCATTCCTTTGTCACCAACAAATCCTGTAGCTTTTAATATAGCTGTTACGAATAGCAATGTGGCAATAGTCATACCTGAAACTGGGTTATTTGAAGCACCTATAACACCACACATTCTTGCTGAAACTACTGCAAAGAAAAATGAGAATAAAATAACTAATATGGCACCAATTGGACCAATAGAGATCATTGGTAATAACCAAGAAAGTAAGAATACAAGTACAGCTGCACCTATAACCCATGTTATTGGAGCATCTATATCTGTTCTCTTTATATCACCGGTTCCTTGATGTCCTAAGCCACCAATTGCAGATTTAAAAGATTTTATAATTGTAGGAAATGATTTACCTAAGCTTATAAATCCGCCAGCTGCAACAGCTCCAGCACCAACGTATCTTATATATTTACTCCATATAGCCCAAGCATCCATGTTAGATATAACATCTGTAGATGGGAATAATGGAGTTGTAAGTCCTGCTCCTACATATTTTATTAAAGGAATAAGTCCAAACCATGCAACTAAAGCACCTGAAAACATATAAAGACCTGCTTCTATACCTATGATATAACCAACCCCGATTAGTGAAGCTAATGTATCTACACCGAAAATAGTATTCTGCATTGGTTTTACTGTCCATTCTGGTTCTTCAAGCCAAAGCTTAAATCCGCCAGATAAAATTTTAAATAAACTACCTATTAATAAACCGTTCATAACTGTTTTAAAGCCTGAACCGCCACTGCTACTTGTAACTAGTATTTCTGATGCTGCCATGCTTTCTGGAAATACTAATTTACCATGCTCCTCTACTATAAGATATCTCCTTAGTGGAACTATAAAGAATACACCCATTAATCCACCAAGTAATGTAACTATAACAATAGTTGATAATTTTAAGTCCATCCCCCAAATTATAATTGCTGGAAGAGTAAATATAATACCACCGGATATGGATTCACCCATAGCTGCTATAGCTTGGATCATATTAGCCTCAAGAATATTGTTTCTTTTAAAAACTAATTTTAGAAGTCCAGTTCCAAGTATAGCAGCTGGTATACCTGCTGCTATGGTCATACCTACTTTAAGACCAAGATATGTGTTTGCTGCAGCAAATAGTATAGCAAATAAACAACCTATTATCATAGATATTGCTGTAGCTTCGGGCATTGCTTCACTGGCAGGAATAAATGGTATATAATCTTCACCATTTACTCCGCCATAAGCTGAATGGTCTAGCTCTTTTTTTTCTGACATAATGCAAGTTCTCCTTTACTATTAAATTATAAATGAATAACATCTACCAATGTATATGTTAACATAAGTGGAAATAGTTATAAAATATCATTTTAAACTTTGTAATTTTATTATGTAGATATAATCACATAAATATGCACTATTGTTACTATATGGTCTGATTTAATCCGTTTTATAAAAAAATATATAGTATTTATAAGTCATATATTTAAAAAAAATTGATTTAAAATTACATTGTTAAATTTATTTTAA
>Ga0183101_1000180_pt6 | contig 40189 bp, 43 predicted proteins | sample Biomet3_FD_127790 | JGI IMG/M metagenome (GOLD analysis project Ga0183101, IMG submission 127790) | Microbial communities from bioreactor (seeded with sewage sludge) at LBNL, California, USA - Biofuel metagenome 3 | ecosystem: Engineered > Bioreactor > Anaerobic > Unclassified ... | reverse complement strand
AAAAACGGAGAGTGGCTCGCCTCCCCTCCCCTGCCTCTCTTTGCGGTTTCAGACAAACGGTTCTCTTTTGGGAATGAATTACTTCAGCAGGGACAGAACGTTCTGAGGCAGGCTGTTGGCCTGAGCCAGCATCGCGGTGGAAGCCTGAGACAGGATCTGAGAGTTGGTGAAGCTGGTCATTTCCTTGGCCATATCCACGTCGCGGATCTCGCTCTCGGCGGAGGTCAGGTTCGTGTCGGTGGTATCGAGGTTGTCGATCTTGTAGTTCAGGCGGTTCTCAATGGCGCCGAGATAGGCGCGCTGAGAGGAAACCTGGTTGATGGCCTTGTCCACGGTGGTGATGGCCTTGGAAGCGGCCGCCTGAGAAGAGACCTTGGCGGAGGCCACGCCCAGATACTGCGCGTTCATCTGGTCGATGTTGATGGTCAGCTCGTCGCCCTCGTTGGCGCCCACCTGGAAGGTCAGGCCCGCGCCCTTGCTGTCGGTAACCTGGAAAGTGGAGGCGGTGTTGGTAGTGCCATTGCCCAATTTGGTATTCATACCGGCAGAAAGCGCCGCGGTTGCATCCGTACCGGTCGTAGCCTTAGTGGCAGCGCCAGCCGTAGCTCCACCGGTTGCAGCGGTAACAGTAACAGTGGGGGCTTCCCACGTAGTCGCATTAGTGCCGGACGCATTAGCGGTATAGGTGATAGTGCTTCCGGAGGCGGAAGCCGTATAGCCGCTGACGGAAACCTTACCCGCGATGAAAGAGGCGAGCTTGTCGTTGGTATTAACATCGGCGAGCGCAACCTCGTTCGTGCCCGTTCCAGTAGCGGAGACCTTGTAGGCCGTACCACCAACTGTGATGGTGTCGTTGGCTGCCAACTTGGTAGCATCGCCGGTGATTGCAGAGGTATAGGTAGTGTTGGTAGCGGCGGTGACGTCGGTGGCGACGTCGGTGGCCGTCAGCTTGTCGAAGCTGACCTTGACGCCGTTATCAAAGGTGACGGAGGTATCGCCCGCCGCCAGCTTGACGGACTCGCCGCCGGTCATAGTGGCATAGGTGCTGAAAGTCGCGTCCTGCTTGTCCACGCCGCCGTCCATGGAAACCGTGACGCCGGAGAGGGCGCTGCCCAGAGACTCCAGGCCGTTGGTGGAGGTGGAGATCTTGGCATTGGTGGCCAGCGTCAGCGAGAAGCCGTCACTGGCGCTGGAAGAGGAGGCAAAGTTCAGCGTCAGGTTGCCGGTAGCCGTGGACAGTGTGCTCAGCGTAGAGCTGCTGATCGTGGCGGTGAAGGTCTGATTGTTGTCGCCGGTGGCGGTGACGGTCATGCTGCCGTCGTCATTGGCGGTGCTGGTCAGAGCATAGTTGCCGTTATACAGCGCGCCGGAAGTCGAGGGGCTGGAGGCGGTGGCGCTGGTGAACGCGGCCTTGGCGGTGGCGTTCATAGAAGTGGTGCCGGTGGCTTTCACGGCGTCCACGGTGGCGGTCTCCTGCTTGGTGACGACCTGGAAGCTGTAATTGCCGGCGGAAGCCTTGCCGACGGAGATAGCCATGCTGGAGTTGGCGAGGGAGGCGTTGGTCACGTTCTTCTGGGTGGTGGCCAGAGAGCCGTCCAGCAGGTTCTTCTTGTTGAAGGTGGTGGTGCTGGAGATGTCGTCCAGCTCGGTCTGCAGCTGGGAGAACTCATCCTGCAGGGCCTCACGGTCAACGCTGTTGGCGTTGGTGTCGTTGGCGGACTGAACGGACAGCTGACGCATCCGCTGAAGGATCTCGGTGGAGCTGGAGAGCGCGCCCTCAGCCGTCTGGGTCAGGGAGATGGCGTCCTGGGAGTTGGTGGAAGCCTGGCTCAGGCCGCGGATCTGGGCACGCATCTTCTCGGAAATAGCGAGGCCGGCGGCGTTGTCGGCGGCGGAGTTGATGGCGTAGCCAGAGGACAGCTTCTTGACGGACGAGGCGATCTTGCTGTTGTTCTTGGTGTACTGGGTGTAGGTGTTCATTGCGGTAATGTTGGTATTGATACGCATAATCTTTTCCTCCTTGATATTCTGGGACGGCATCCTTGCCGCTCCCGCTTTTTTTTCGGGCCGCCGCTTCAGTCTTTGCCGCGGAACGCGCCGCCGGGACCCGGATGCGGGCGGATGTTCCGCACGGTGGATGGATGATCTCAGGCGCCTGGACCTATTTTCTTCATCCATAGCTATTTATCGTCGTATTTTTTCAAAACTTTAGCCGGAAACGGGCAAAATGAAAAATTCTTTTAAAAAAATTTCGGGAAAAACCGCCGCCCGCCGGAGAGAGCTTCGGCGAAGCCGCGTCCAGCCCGCTGAGAAAACAAATCGAAAAAAAGTCGCTTTTCGGCAATTTTTATCAGTTTCTTTCGTAAAAGCCTTGACTTCAACTCGGTTTAGAATATAATGGAAACCATAAATGAATCTGAAATCCCGCCTTACGCGGCAATAATGTGCGGAAAAACGTCGGAACCGACGCCGGAGGCCCCAGGGGCGGACCGGCCAGCTGATAAAAACTTTCCGGCGTTCCTTTTTTTGCGCTGCCGCCGGGACGCGTTCGGGAAAAGCCCGGAAAGATTCAATATTTTAAAAATCCACGCGAACGGTGAGACCGCGCGTGGATGTGTCATATTTTCGAGGCGCGGACCCGCGGTTGGAGACGGCGGTCCGCCATTACTCCGGATCGCTTCCGCGCGGAGCGGGACGGTCAAAGATCGGGGAGAGGGCATTGAAAAATCGGATTTACACCAGAGCGGAAGACTGCGTCGCCATGCACGGAATGTTTGACGGGGGCTTCTGGGTCAGAAACGAAATGGACGACGGAACCAATCTCTATTCGGTACCCGACGTGCCCGGCAGCATGGTGGTCAAGGCCGCCGCGCTGAGCGAGGCCACGGTATATCTCGCCTGCGAGGCGGAGTTCGACACGGCCTATCGTCTGCACCGGCCCCATGCCCACGAGCAGCTGGGCATCCTTTGCTGCATCGAGGGCGGCGGCGAGGTGGTGGACGGGCCCACCACGTTCCAGTTTCAAAAAGGCGACCTGTTTTTTACCGGCAGCCTCTTCGGCGACGGTCCCTTCACCGAAAGCCAGGTCTTTCCCGCGCATCAGCCCTGCGTGATGGCGGGCTTCTTCTGCATGACGGAGCAGGAGCCGCTGGTGCGGGACTGCATCCGCCAGGAGGTCATGCGCGCGGCCCTGACGAAGCTGGGCGGCGCCGACGGCATCAGCCGCCCCATCCGCATCCCGGAGCTGGAATATACCTTTTACCACACCTATCACGAGCGGCAGCTCAACTCCAGAGCAAGACTTCTGATGCTGCGCTCCTCCGTGCTGCGGATCGCAAGTCAGCTCGTGGAGTGGTGCGAGGAACCCCACCCCGGCGCTCCTGTCAACCAGTACGAGCGGGAAATGCTGTGGAAAGCGCGCAAGCGCATCATGTCCGACTTCTCCAATCCGCCCACCATCGCCCAGATCGCCCGGGAGGTCGGCATGAACGAGACTAAGCTCAAGCGCGATTTCAAGAGCGTCTACGGCGAGCCGATCTACCAGTGCTTCAAAAAGGCCAAGCTGCAGGAGGCGATGAACCTGCTGCTGTCCACAGACCAGTCCGTTCGGGAGATCGCGTTCCGCTGCGGCTATACCAGCCAGGGCCAGTTCAGCGCCGCTTTCCGGCAAATCTACGGCGTCACGCCGATGGAGGCCAGGAAGAAACCGATCGCGGTTGACCGTAAAAAGCAGCAAACCTGACAAAAGCTGCCCATTTGAATGAAAACTTTACCATTTTGGGGCAGACATTTCGCGCAGGACCTGTTAAGCTGTGCAGAGGAAGTAAGAAGAATTCTCTTCTCTTTCCTCCGCACAGCTTTTTTCAATGACTTTCGGATTTCGGGACCCGTGTCGGAAGGCCTCCCCGGCGATCAGGGCGAGAGGGCAAAATCGGGATAAACAGGGGACGCGGAAAAGTCGAAAAGGTGCGAATCCTGACAAAAGCTGTCGGTTTAAGCAAAAAAAACGACGGAATAGGGCAGACAATAAATAGAATATTTGGTAAGCTATGCATAGTAGATAATTATATTATCTACTATGCATAGCTTATTTTTCTGCCGGACTTCCGGCAGAAATGCAGCACCAAGGGAAAGCGGTGAATAAAATGGCGGATACAGGAGCGGCGGCCGTACAGCCGCAGCAGCCCGCGGCAGGCGCACAGCCCGCGGCGGAAAAAGCGGCCGGCGGAGCCGACCTGCGGAAAAATCTGACACAGCTCCCCAAACACATGGCCGAGACAATCCGCAAGCTGAGCCGGAGAAACAAAATCCTGATCGTGGTGGCGGTCACCGCCGCGCTGGTCATCAGCATCCTGCTGTCGGTCATGCTCAACCGGGTGAAGTACACCGCGCTGTACTCCGGACTGGACGCCAGCGAGGCCGGCGAGATCCTCAGCGTTTTGCAGGACGACAAAGTGGACGCCAAAATGAGCGGAACCAGCACCATTATGGTGCCGGAGGATCAGGCCGATCAGCTCCGGGTGGAGCTGGCCGCCAAGGGCTACCCCAAGTCCGGCCTGAGCTACGACCTCTTTACGGAGGAGTCCAAGATGGGAGCCACCGATCTGGAGACCCAGACCCGGCTCCAATACACCCTGCAGGAAAACCTGCGCACCACGATCAAGAACATGAACAAGATCAAGGACTGCATCGTGATCGTGAACCTGCCCAGCAACTCCTCTTATGTGGTGAGCAAAAACACCACCGAGGCCAGCGCCGCCGTTATGCTGGAGCTGGAGCCCGGCGAGGAGCTGAGCAATGCGGAGGCGCTGTCCATCGCCAAGTTCGTTATGAAGAGCGTCCCCAAGCTGACGCTGGAGAACATCAGCATCGTGGACTCCGACATGAACAGCTACGACCTCTCCGATACCGGAGACGACACCTCCTCCACCACCTATTCCGCCACGCAGATGCAGCTGGCGGAGAAGATGAAAAAGATTCTGAAGGAGCAGGCCCTCGATATTCTGGAACCCGCCCTGGGCAAGGGCAACGTGGCCGTCTCCGTCAACCTGGCGCTGGATTTCGACAAGAAGACCACCAAAAACGTGGAGTTCTCCGCCCCCATCGAGGGCGAGACGGAGGGAATGCTCCGCAGCTTGCAGGAGAACACCGATTCCTCCACCAGCGGCAGCGGCGCCAACGGCTCCGTCGGAACCGACAGCAACGGCGTGTCCGGGACTCAGTACGTCACCGACAACGGAAACGGGAACGCCAGCAACTCCAACTCCAAAACCTACAATTACGAGCTCAACGAGCTCCAGACCGAGATCGAGGCCGCACAGGGCAAGGTTACGGACCTGTCCGTCTCCGTTCTGCTCAACAGCAGCGCGGACGGCGCCGACAAGGCGACCAGCGAGGCGCCCAAGCTGGTGGCGAATGCCATCGGCGTGGATACGAAGTACATCAGCGTCTCCTCGCTTCCGTTCGTGGAATCCGCCAGCGGCAGCACATTCGACGACATTGTGAAGGCCAATCAGGACACCGCCGCCGCGGCTCAGCGCGCATCCATCATCCGCATCGCCGTCATCTGCGGCGTGATTCTGCTGGCTGCGATCATACTGCTCGTGGTGCTTCGCGCCAGAAAGCGCAAAAAAGAGGAAGCTGCCGAGCAGGCCGCTCTGGAGGCCGCGCAGGCCCAGGAGGCCGCTCAGGAGGCCAAACAGAACGAGGACAAGGAAGAAAACGCCGAACAGCTGCTGGACGACCTGGTGCAGACCAAGTCCAGCGAGACCGAAAAGGTCGAGCGTTTGGTGGAGGAATACCCGGAGGCAGCCGTTCAGATTCTGCGGAACTGGCTGACCGAGGACTGAGCTTAACCGGAGGGAGGAAATGAGCCGTGGCCAGACTTTCCAAACGTGAGAAGGCTGCCATTCTGCTGATCGGCATCGGAAAAGTCCATGCCGCGCAGATCTACAAGTCTCTCAGCGAGGACGAGATCGCCATGCTGACGCTTGCCATCACCACGACCAAGAAGGTGACGCAGGAGGAAAAAGACGCCGTCATGTCGGAATTTTACGAGACCGCCGTGGCGCAGAAGTTTATTTCCGAAGGCGGCCTGGATTACGCCCGCGGCGTTTTAAATCGCGCGCTGGGCGATGAAAAGGCCACCGCCATTCTGGAAAAACTGACCGATTCCCTCCAGGTCCGGCCTTTCGAGTTTGTGCGCAAGGCGTCCGTTACGCAGATCGTGCATCTCGTGACCAACGAAAATCCCCAGACCATCGCCCTGCTCCTCTCCTATCTGGAGGCGGCCAAGGCCGCGCAGGTGCTGGTGGAGCTGCCGGGCGACGTCCAGGTGGACGTGGTGGCCCGTATGGCCAATATGGAGAGCGTGCTGCCGGAGTTCATCCACGAGGCGGAAAACATCTTCGAGCAGAAGCTCGACCAGATGGGCACCAGCGACCAGACGGCCGTCGGCGGCCTGAGCTCCGTGGTGGACATGATCAACTGCGTGGACCGCAGCACGGAGCGGAACATTCTGGAGACCCTGGACATGACGGATGTGGATCTGGCCGACGCCATCCGCAAGAACATGTTCGTGTTCGAGGACATCATCAAGCTCTCGCCACAGGCGATGCAGCGCGTCCTGAAGGACGTGGACCAGAACGACCTGACCATCGCGCTGAAGGGCGCAAACCCGGAGGTCAAGAATTTCATTCTCAGCAACCTGAGCAAGCGGCAGCAGGAGATGATCCTGGACGATCTGGAAGTGCTCGGCCCCCAGAAGCTCCACGACGTGGAGGAGGCGCAGCAGAAGATCGTCAACGTGGTCCGTATGCTGGACGACAGCGGCGAGATCGTAGTGTCGAGAGGAGACAACGATGTCGTCATTTAGAGTCGAACGCCAGAACGTCTCGTTCCAGAGCCTGGCGGAGCCCATGCACCCGGCGGACACCCGCCGCCCGGCGCCCGACGCCGTCCCGCAGGATACGCGGGAACTGGAGGAAAAGCGGGCGCAGGCAATGCAGGCGGAGGCAGATGCCCGCCGGCACATGGAAGATGCCCAGCGCGAGGCGGAAGGGCTGCTTGAGACCGCCCGGAAGCGGGCGGAGGAAATCGCCGCTCAGGCCGAGCGCGACGCGCAAAAGGCGCTGGAGGAGAGCCGCCGCGAGGGGCTGGAGGCCGGACGCCGGGAGGCTGTTTCCGAGCAGGAGACATGGAAGCAACAGGAGGAGGAGACCCTCCGGCAAAAGGAGGACGAACTGGACCGGCGCTACGACGAGCGGCTCGACGCGATTCAAAACGATCTTATCGACCTGACCATGGAGATCGCGGAAAAGATCATCGGCGTGAAGCTTCAGGAGTCGGACGAGGCGCTTTTGAACATTGTGGGCGCGGCGCTTTCCCGGTTCCGCAGAAGCGAGAGCGTGACGGTCCGGGTGAGCGGCGGCGATTACCGCCGGCTGTCCGGTTCGGAAGAATTTACAAAAATGACGGATGAGAGCGGGAAACAGGTGTCGCTGGAGCGGGACCCGAAGCTCCATCCGGGAGACTGCATCCTGGAGACGGAAAACGAGCTGATCGACTGCGGAGCGGACGGACAGCTGGAGCGGCTGGACGGCATTCTGCGGGAAGGCGGCGGGGAGGAAGAACATGGAGAGGACGCTGCAAAGATGCCGGGAGAGGCTGAAGAATGCTGATCTGATCGAATGCAGCGGAAAAGTTATGAAGGTGGTCGGGCTGACGGTGGAATCCAGCGGTCCGGCCGTGAATATGGGAGATCTCTGCCGCATCTATGCCTCTGACGGCGGACGCTATGTGGAGGCCGAGGTGGTGGGCTTCAAGGACCAGCGGGTGCAGCTGATGCCCTTCGGCGATATGGTGGGCATCGGATTCGGCAGCCGGGTGGTGGCCACCCGGCAGGTTTTGAGCGTACCGGTCTCCGACCAGCTGGTGGGCCGCGTGCTCAACGCGCTGGGCCGCCCGATGGACGGAAAGGGAGCCATTGAGGCCGCGGCGTATTATCCGGTGGAAAATCACTCTCCCAATCCCCTCTCCCGCCAGCGCATCCACGAGGTGTTCCCGCTGGGAATCCGGGCCATCGACGGCCTGATTACCGCCGGCCGCGGTCAGCGTTTGGGCATCTTCGCCGGAAGCGGCGTGGGCAAGAGCACCCTTTTGGGTATGATCGCCCGGAACGCGGTGGCCGATGTGAACGTCATCGTTCTGGTGGGCGAGCGCGGACGCGAGGTCAACGACTTTATCGAACATGATCTGGGGCCGGCGGGCCTGAAAAAATCCGTACTGGTCATCGCAACCTCCGACCAGCCCGCCCTGCTCCGGCTGAAAGCCCCCCTGGTTGGGACAAGCATTGCCGAGTATTTTCGGGACCACGGCTACAACGTGCTGCTGCTGATGGATTCACTGACCCGCTTTTGCATGGCGCAGCGCGAGGTGGGCATGGCGGTGGGCGAACCGCCCATTTCCAGAGGCTACACCCCGTCGGTCTATTCCATCCTCCCCAAGCTGCTGGAGCGCTCCGGCGCCTCGGACAAGGGGACCATCACCGGGCTTTATACCGTTCTGGTGGAGGGCGACGATATGAACGAACCCATCGCCGACACCGCCCGCGGTATTCTGGACGGACACATCGTCCTTACAAGAAGTCTTGCCAGCGCAAACCACTATCCCGCCATCGACGTGCTCCAGAGCGTGAGCCGTCTTATGAAAGAAGTCGCCACCAAGGAGCACTCCCAAAAAGCCGGAGAGCTGCGGAACGCGCTGGCGACCTACCGGGATTCCAAGGATTTGATTCAAATCGGCGCGTACAAGCAGGGAACGGACCCGAACATCGACCGGGCCATCGACCTTCAGCCGAAAATCAACAAATTTCTCTGTCAGATGACCGAGGAGGCGCCCACGTTCGACGAGGTCGTGGAGCAGCTTCTTGCCATCCATGAAGGGTGAGAGGGACCATGAAACGATTTGCTTTTTCCATGCAGGCGCTCTATGACGTCAAACTGGCCAGCGAGAAGCAGGCCCAGGGCGCCTACGCCGCGGCGCGGAACGCGCTGGATCAGGCGGAGGAACTGGCGCAGGCGTGCCTTGCCAAACTTCAAAACGACGAGCTGCGGCTGGAGGAGAAGGCCCGCGCCGGAATGCCGGCGTCGGACTTCCAGAATTATCAGGCGTATTTGAAACTTCTGCGGCAAAAGCACACGGAGCTTCAGGCCGACGTTGAGAAGGCCCGGGAGGCAATGCTCCAGCGCCAGCAGGAATTGCAGGAGATCTACCGGGACAAAAAGGCGCTGGAACGGCTCCGGGAGGAGCAGTACCAGGCGTTCATGCAGGAGCAGCTCGCCAAGGAGGCGAGAGAGACGGAGGACCTGCTGGTGTTCGGTATGATGGGAAAGATGCAGGAAGCCCGGAACGATCCAGCGTGACGGAATCGCTGAGGAGAGGGGGAGAGCGGACCGATGAGCAAGAAGCAGCCCGACGAAAAAGAGTTTTACGAGAATATGCACCCGCAGAAGATCAAGGGCAAGGGCGGAAAAGAGACCGAAGAACCGGACGCCGCCCCCAAGAAGAAGAAAAAAAAGAAAAAGAAAAAGCTGCTGATTTTCCTTCTGATTCTGCTGCTTTTGGCCGGCGGGACGCTGGGCGTCTATTATTTCACAAGCCTTTTGGACCCGGTGCTGAATCCGGTGCTGGGCTCCTTTTTCGGAAAGACCAGCGGCGCCGAGATCACAGTGGAACAAAAGCAGGCGCAGCTCGATCAGCAGCAACAGCAGCTGGATCAGACGAAAGCGGACCTCGACAAGCGGGCGAGCGATCTTGACCAGCGCGAGGAGACTCTGACCCAGCAGGAGCAGCAGCTCCAGCAGGAGATCGACGCCAACATGAGCTTCAAGGATTATCAGGGGACGCTGAGCGACGAGGAGCTGACCTCCCTGAAAAAGATCAGCAGCATCTATTCCAAGATGGACCCGGCGGCGGCCGCGAAAGTCCTGGTTTCCATGACCGACCAGAACCGGGCGGCCATCATCCTCTACCAGATGTCTCCCACGGCGGCCGCGGCCATTATGGGCGCCATGACCGTCAATCAGGCTCAGGCGCTGACGGCCATCATGACCCGGTAGGCGCGCGGAGCGTCCGGGCGTCGGCCCGGAAAAGCCCGTTTGAAAAACGGTTTCAGACCAGGTGAAAGAAGGCGGTACGATGCAGGTCGCGGCAGCGGAAAACCTGCCGGTGGTTTCGGCGGAGACAGCTTCGGCGGAACAGACGCAGGGAAAACAGGATACGGGCTTCGGCGCCATGCTGACCTCCAAGCTCAGCGCGGCAATGAAGAAGGACGGCCAGCCCGGGGGAAAGCGCCCCGCAGCGGAACGGAAAACTGCGGACGGCGGCGCGTCTGACGAGACGGCCGGGACCGAAGACGACGGCGATGCGGCCCAGCAGGCCGCCGCGGCGGCAGGAATTGCAGCCAGCGTGCAGATGATGGCCGCGGCCCTTCCGGGGACGGCTGCCACCGGTTCCGGCACAGCGGCCCAGACGGCGGGAACCCAGACCGGCGAGGCATCTGCCGTGCCCATACAGGAGGCCCTTCCGGAGATCCCGGAGACGGCGGAGCAGCTGATCGGCGGCGTGAAGGAGAAGCTGCAGGCCAGCGGCGCGGAATTCCGCCAGCAGCTTGCCGCGTCTCAAACGGCGCAGGCTGAGACGGGACAGACCGCTGTGGGACAGATTCCGCAGACGCAGGCCCCCGCGGCGCAGGCCGCTCCGGCGGCCGGGCAGGCAGCGGGAAAGACGACGGCTCCCGCGAAAGCTGTGCCCGCGCAGACGGTTCCCATAGAGGAAGCGCCCGCACAGACGGCGGTTTCTGAAACGGCACAGGCGGTTTCTGCGGACATTCCGCAGATTCAGTCCCCCGCTCAGGCCCCGGCGGCAGCGGCAGCGGAAAACGCGGCGCAGCCCGCGGCGAGCGCGGAGGCGGCTCCGGCAGCAGCCGCGGCGGATACCCGCCAGACGTTCCGGCTTCAGATGAAGAAGACCCAGACCCAGGCGTCCGCGGCCCCGGAGGAAGAGACCTCCGGCGCGCAGACGGAGACAAAGACCATTCCGGCGGCCGGAGCGGCGGAGGAGACTTCGCGGCAGACCGCCGATACCGCCGGAGGAGACAAAAACGGTGCGGACAGCGGAGAGATGGCCGCTGACGGTCAGAAAAAGACCACTTCCGCGCACGCGGCCTCCGACCGGCCTGCGGTGACATTCACAGCGGTTTCCACAGCACGGGAACGGCAGACGGAGGACCTGACGGAGCTCTCCGCCGCAGTGGACCGGGCCATGGAACAGTTTGAGAATGATTTCCGCGGAATGGAGCGAGATCCTTCCAGCATTCAGATCCAGCTGGAGCCGAAAGAGCTCGGTTCCATCACCATCACTCTGGCCTCCGGCGCCAGCGGCGTGGCGGCGAAGATCCAGACGGACAACGCACAGGCGGCCAGCCTGATCTCCGGACAGGTGGAACGGATGATCCAGGCAATGGAGGCAAAGGGCGTCCGCGTGGAAAACGTGGACGTGGTGTACGGGCAGATGTCCCAGCAGAACTTCTCCCAGAGCGGGAACAACGCCAGCCAGTACGGCGCGGAGCGCACGTTCCAGCCGGTGGTCCCTCTCTTTTCCGCATCGGCACAGCCGGACCGGCTGGACGCTCTGAGCACCTATGAGAGCGCGGCCGGGCATTACGCCCGGGAGGACGGCGTGGGACAGAGCATCGAGTACAGAGTTTAGGAGGAACAGCAGATGGCAGACACAACAACGACGGCCACGAGCGGGCTCAGCGGCCTCAATTACGTAAAATCCGGTTCTTCATCGAATCTCAAGGGCAGCATGAGCGTGGACACGGAGACTTTTTTGAAGCTGCTGGTGGCACAGATGCAGTATCAGGACCCCCTGGAACCCCAGAGCAACACGGAGTTCGTGACGCAGCTGGCCCAGATGAGTTCCATGGAGCAGATGCAGGCGCTCAACAGCTCGGCCAGCACCACCAAGGCGCTGGACATGGTGGGCAAGAACGTCTACGCCGAGGTCCTGGACTCCCAGACCGGCTCCACCAACGTCTATTCCGGCGTGGTGGAAGGCGTCGTGATGAAGAGCGGCACCGCCTACGTGGTGGTGGGCAAAAACGCCATCTGTGCCGATGACATTATCGCCGTGGCGGAAGCGGGAAGTTCGACGGACACGACGGGTACAACGGGTACAACGACGGATACAACGAGTACAGCGGACACCCAGACCGGCTCCGATTCCTCCTCCGAAACGGCGGACAGCGACTCCTCGGCGGAGCTCACAGCCTGATTTCAAAAGAAAATACATCGCGTTTTTTCGATAAAGATTGACAAACTTAACAAAACAAGGCTTTAATATGACATGGGAAAGGAAGTTGCTTCACTATGATGAGATCCCTTTTCTCCGGCGTGTCCGGTTTGAAGAACCACCAGACCGGCATGGATGTGACCGGCAACAACATCGCAAACGTCAATACCACCGGCTTTAAGGCAAGCCGTACGATCTTCAAGGACATTGTCAGCCAGACCATCAGCAACGCCACCGCCCCCAACGGCAACACCGGCGGCATGAACTCCAAGCAGGTCGGCCTCGGCATGGCGGTCTCCACCATTTCCAAGGACATCACCGAGGGCTCCAGCCAGTCCACCGACGTGCCTCTGGACTTCAAGATCGAGGGCGAGGGCTATTTCGTCGTCCAGAACGCGGACGGCAGTTACAGCTACACCCGCAACGGCAACTTCTCTCTTGACAAGGACGGCTATCTGGTCAACGCCAACGGCCAGCACGTGATGGGCATTATGGAGAACAGCGGCACGCCGACGGCGTCCACGGGCACCACACCCACCGACCTGACCAGCACCACCGCGCTGACGGGCACCAACCTTGTAAAGCTGAAGATCACCGGAAAGATCCCCGCGGACTCCGGCAGCACTTACAACGAATACGCCATCGACAGCAACGGCATCATCACCGCGAAAAAGGAGAGCACGACCACGGCGACCGTGGACAACAGCACCTATGTGGTGGGCCGCGTCGCGCTGGCCACGTTCAATAACCCCGCCGGCCTGGACGCCCAGGGCAACTCCCTGATGACGACCTCCGCCAACAGCGGCGACCCCGTTTACAGCTTCGTAAACGAACTGAGCGCCGGCACGATCCAGTCCGGCGAGCTGGAGATGTCCAACGTCTCTCTGGCAACGGAGCTGACGAACATGATTATCCTGCAGCGCGGCTTCCAGGCCAACTCCCGCGTCATCACCACCTCCGACACCATGCTGGAGGAACTGGTCAATCTGAAGCGCTGATAATCTCTGCGCGGAAAGGGGAGGCGGACCGCTGTGATTCTGGTGACAAAGGTCAACCGCCGCGATAAATTCTGGGTCAACGAGAACCTGATCGAATCCATGGAGGAGACGCCGGACACCATTTTGAGCATGGCAACCGGAAAAAAGTTTCCCGTGGCCGAGAGCGCCGCGGAGGTAGCGGATAAGATCAACAGCAACTGGATGGCGGCGCGGCCCGTCTCCGCAGCGCAGCTTCAAAGAATGCTGCAGGAGCAGGCGGAGGAATAACGCGCGGCCGCGAATAACGACGTCACACTCCGCCGGAATGCCTGCGGGCAGCGGGGAGCGGGACATTTTGGAGTGAGCGAAGCATGTTCAATCTGTTCGGAACCCTGTTTGGCCTCGCCTGCGTGGTCATCAGTATCATGACCAGCGGCGATATCATGGACTTTATCGACGGTCCGTCCGTATTCGTGGTGGTGGGCGGCCTGGCAGGCGCAACCCTGGCGTCCTTTTCCAAGGACTCGATCAAGGAGCTGTTCAAGGCGATCAAGGTCGGAATGCGCAAGCAGGTCATCGACTACAACGGCACCATCGACAATATCATCAGCATCGCCAACGTCGCCCGGCGCGACGGATTGCTGGCGCTGGAGGGCCTGACCGATAAAATGGATGATCCGTTTTTGAAGAAGGCCATCATGCTGGTGGTGGACGGCTCCGACCCGGAACTGATCGAGAGCATTCTGGAGACGGATCTGGACCTTACAAAAGAGCGGCATGCTTCCATCCGCGGTATGCTGGAGGCGCAGGGCGGCTATTCCCCGGCATTCGGCATGATCGGTACCCTGATCGGCCTGATCAACATGCTGAAAAACCTCTCGGATATGAGCTCCCTGGGCGCGAACATGGCAGTCGCCCTGGTGACTACGTTCTACGGCTCCATGCTGGCAAACCTGGTGTTCATGCCCATGTCCCGGCACCTGAAAGCCATGGGCGACGAGGAATACCTTCAAAAGGAACTGATGATCGAGGGCGTTCTCTCCATTCAAAACGGAGAGAACCCCCGCATCATCCGTGAAAAGCTCAATTCCTTCCTGGCCAAGCAGAACGTGCGGCCGGAGGACGACAAGCATTCGGATAGAGGAGCTGAACCGGCGGGTAAGAGATAAATGCACTGACAGGGAAGTTAATGCAGGAACAGGGAAGTGAGCACATGGCAAAGAAACGCCGGGCAGCACCGGAGGAAAGCGGCGGCGGCTACAGCTGGATGGATACATACGGCGATCTGGTGACGCTGCTGCTTTGCTTCTTCGTTCTGCTCTATTCGTTTTCCAGTATGGACGCGCAGAAGGCCAAACAGCTGGTGGGCGCGTTCAACGGAAACTCAAGCCCCAGCGCGATCGAATCGCTGAACGTCAGCGACGTGAAGAAAGACCCCATCCAGGCCATCGACGACATGGTGGATTATAAGAACCGTTCATCCAACGTACAGAACAAGGGCACGACGCAGGAGTCTTTCGACCAGCTGTACCAGAATATCAAACAATATATTGAAAGCAACGGGCTGGAGGGACAGCTCAGCGTCGAAAAATCGGAAACGACGATCATCCTTCGCTTCGGCGAGGTGTTTTTGTTCAATTCCGGCAAGGCGGATCTTCTGCCCAGCGGACAGGCCGCGCTGCTGAACATCATCAAAATCGTCTCGCAGAACAGCAGCGCGATCAAGCTGATTACCATTGAAGGCAACACGGATAACGTCCCGATCCGCAATTCGGAGTTCAAGGACAACTGGGACCTGTCCGTGACGCGGGCGGTCAACGTTCTGCGCACCGTCCAGGGCTATAATATCATCGACCCCAGCAAGCTGGCCGCCGTGGGATACGGCGAATACCAGCCCATTGACACCAATACCACCGACGCGGGGCGGGCGCATAACCGGCGCGTGGACTTCGTGATCCAGAAGATGCCTGAGGACAACGCGTCCAGCAGCACCGGAAACAGTGGGAACAGTGGAAATTAACGTCCGCGCAATGAGATTCGGACGACAGGAGTGAACGAGATGAACAAAAAAGTCTTGATCGCCGTGGTGCTTGTGCTGGTTCTGGCCATTGCCGGCGGCGCGGCCTATTTTCTGTTTTTAAAGCCCGCCAGCGACAAAAATGCCGAGCCCACGTATTACACCTATGACCTGGGCGATTCTTTTGTCACCAATGTGAAGGACAGCAGCAAGCTGTTCAAGGCCACCATCGTGATTGTTTCGACGGATGCCAAGTTCCAGACCACGCTGGACGCCAAAAAGAACATCGCGCGGGACACGGTGCTGTTTTTGCTGCGTGACCTGACGGAAGAGGACATCGACAGCCGGACGATTCAGGACAGCCTGAGAACACAGATCGCCGACGCATTGAACAAGTCACTGGATGTGAACAGCATTACCTCCGTCTACTTCAGCGACTTTGTCATGCAGTGAGCGAGGCTCGGCGCATTTGAAAGACGGAAAGGGGGGATTTCAGGATGCTGGATGTGCTGTCACAGAGCGAGATCGACGCGCTGGTCAATTCCATGAACAGCGGCGAGGTCCCGACTCTGGAGGAAAAGCCGGAGGACACCGTTAAGGATTACGATTTCCGCACGGCCAACCGGTTCACAAAAGAACATATCCGCACCATTGAGGCGGTTTTCAAGAATTTCGCCCATCTGGTCTCCAACTATTTCGTCGGAACGCTGCGCACCTCCTGCGAGATCGAAGTCCTCTCCATGGAGGAGATGTCTTTCAATGAATTCAACAACTCGGTACCGCCCCTGACCGTCCTTGCGGTCATCAGTATGACGCCGCTGGACGGCTCAGCCATTTTCGAGGTCTCCAAGGAGACGGCCTGTTCCATTCTGGCCCGGGCATTGGGCGGCGGAAAGACAATTCCCGCCGAAAAAAAGCAGTTTACCGAGATCGAAATGGCGATCATGGAGCGGGTGATCTGGCAGATCCTCAAGTATTACGACGAGGCCTGGGAGAAGATGACCTCCATCAATTCCGGACTGGAGCGGCTGGAAAACAGTATGCAGTTCGCTCAGATCACGGATGCCAATGAAGCGGTTTTGGTTGCGACGCTCAGTATTTCCATCGGCGGGGAAAACGGCCTGGCCAGTTTTTGCCTGCCCCGTCAGATGATGACGCCGCTGCTTAAAAAGCTCACCCCGAAGATCTGGTATACCGGCAACAGCGGAAAGCAGGTCGAAGCCCATCCTGAAAAGGCCGTCAAATCCCTGAGCAATACGGTTGTGGAGGTCAAGGCGGTGTTCAACACCACCGATGCGCGGACGGAGGATATCATCCGATTGCAGCCGGGCGATGTCATCAAGCTGGACCACAAAGTCGGCGAGCCGCTGACGGTGATGGTGCAGCGCCTCCCCAAGTACCTTGCAACATATGGAAAGAAGAAGAATTATTACGCAGTGAGAATCCAGAGCGAACTTGAGGGAGATGAGCAGGATGGGTGATTTAACACAGGAACAGATCGACGCGATGCTGCGCGGCGAAGACATTCACGCAGACGAGGCGGTGTCGGGGACGGCGCAGAATTCTGTGGACGCAATCCAGGCTGCAGCCCAGGAAGAGGCCGCGGCCGTACCGGAGGAGGCGGCGCCCCAGACGGAGAATAACGATCCGCAGCAGGCGGTCGCCACGTCGCAGGAGCCGATGGAGGAGATTACAGAGGACATCAATGAGTTCCTCTCTCCCGATGAGGTGGATACGATCGGCGAGATCGGAAACATCTGCATGGGGACTGCGGCCACCACGATGTCCACCATCCTGGGCCGGCGCGTCATCATCACGACTCCCACCGTCAAGATGTTCAAGCCTGAAAATGCCCTGGCGGCATACCGCTGCCCGTTCCTGGCCGTCAGCGTCAGCTACACGGACGGCATTGAGGGCAAGAACCTGCTGATTTTGAAAGACGTGGACGCGGCCATTATTACCGACGTGATGATGGGCGGCGACGGACACGTTGATAAGGACAACATTGCCCTGTCGGAGCTGCACTTCAGCGCCATCAGCGAGATCATGAACCAGATGATTGGCTCCTCCGCCACGGCTCTTTCCAATATGCTGGGAAAATCCGTGAATATCACGCCCCCCTACGCGGAGACGGTGGATATCGGAGCGGATGTCTCGGGGCTGATGGACGACACGCAGATGCTGGTCCGCATCAGCTTTGATATGGAGATCGAGGGTATTCTGAACAGCAAGCTGCTGCAAATGATGCCCTTGGAGCTTGCCAAGTATTTGGCGCAGTCCCAGCTCAACCCGCCCACCCCTGCACCCGCGGCGCCGGCGCCTGCCGCACCTGCTCCTGCCGCCGCCCCGACGCCGGCTCCCGCCCCTGCCGCCTCTTATGCCGCGGCTCCGGTTGCCGCCCCGTCGTTCGCATCGGCGCCCGCTCCGGCCCCCGCAAGGCCCCAGCCCATGGTTTCCGTGCGTCCGGCGGACTGTCAGGACTTCGACGGAGATGCAAATGCTGCGGCCGGAGACGTCGGAAACCTTCGGCTCATCAACGACATTCCGCTGCAGGTTACGGTGGAACTGGGCCGGACCCACAAGAGCCTGCAGGAGGTCATGAATTTCGGCGTCGGCTCCATTGTCGTGCTGGACCGTCTGGCCGGCGAGCCGGTGGATGTCATTGTCAACGGAAAGCGCATCGCCAAGGGCGAGGTTGTTGTGATCGACGAAAACTACGGCGTCCGGATCAACGAGATTTTCAACGGGATTACCTGATCGGCTCCCGCACAAAATTGAGCAGAAATAAACCAGATTAAGGTAAGAAAAGGGGAAAATCTGATGGCCACGAATATTTTGCTTGAGAGCGGAACCAATGAGCTTGAGATCCTGGAATTTTTGGTAGGCGGGAATCGGTATGGAATCAATGTCGCAAAGATCGAGGAGATTATCGGCGACTGCGAAATCCAGTCGGTCCCCCGCGCGAAGCCGTTTGTGGAGGGCGTGTTCCGCCGCCGCGGAAAAATCTACACGGCGATCGACCTGGCGGGTTATCTCGGCCTGAAGAGCCAGCATACCAAGGACATCTTCCTCATCACGCACTTCAATCAGACCTGCGCGGCGTTCCGGGTGGATGAGATCCGGGTGATCCACCACCTCTCCTGGACTCAGATCCAGGAGCCGGACCATGTGCTCGCCGGAGAGCAGAACAGCCTGATTACCGGCATCGCCAAGCTGAGCAACAATGAGATGATCCTGATTCTCGATTTTGAGAAGATGCTTTTCGACATCAATCCGGAGACCGGCATCGACGAAAAAGCGGTGGCGGCTATCCAGAAAGGACCCCACGCGGGCGTCCGGATGCTGATTGCGGAGGATTCCGCGCTTTTGCGCAAGATGATCGAGGAATGCCTGAAGAAGGCCGGATTTGAACACATCGTCACCGAGGTCAACGGCCAGGACGCCTGGGATCAGCTCCTTAAGTACAAGGAGTCAGGGCTGGAGGGCAACGTCTCCTGCGTCATCACGGATATCGAGATGCCGCAGATGGACGGACTGACGCTGACGAGAAAGATCAAAGAGGACAAGGTTCTCAGCAAACTCCCGGTAATCATCTTCTCGTCCATGATCGACGAGGTGAACAGTCAGAAATGCACCGCCGTGGGAGCCGATGCGCAGCTGTCAAAGCCGGACATCGCCAAGCTGGTGGCTTGCGTGGACGAGTTGATGCGGGGCTGATAAATACCTGCCAGTTTTCAAACAAGGAAGGAACGACCGATGGGCTGCTTGGCTTGCCAACCGATTCTGAATACGAAAAAGCGCATCTTCGGCTATGAACTGCTGTACCGAACCTCGCCCAACAGCACCGAGTATGACGCGGCCGATGGAAGCGCCGCGACCCGGGAACTGCTGGCAACGGCATTCGGCGATGTCGGCATCAAAAAAATCACCGGAGGACAGCGCTCTTTTGTCAACTTCCCGGCACGGCTGCTGGAGGAGGATATCCCGCTTCTCTATTCCAAGGACATTCTTGTGGTGGAGGTGCTGGAGAGCGTTCAGCCGACCGAGGAAAATATTGCGGCGATCCAGCGGCTGAAAAAGCACGGATACATGGTCGCGCTGGACGATTTCACGTTCCAGGACGGCTATGAGCCGCTCCTGCGCCTGGCTGATATCGTGAAAGTGGACTTCTTGCAGTACCCCAACCGGGACGACCTGGAACGGTTGCTGCGAAAGATCCGCCGTGTGGGCGACAAGGTGCTCCTTGCGGAAAAAGTGGAGACCATCGAGGACTTCGACATGGCGAGGGAGCTCGGGTTCACACTGTTCCAGGGCTTCTTCTTCAGCCGGCCCAAGCTGCACTCCGGCCGGCACCTGAGCCCCATGGAACTCAGCCGTCTCCAGCTGCTGCGGTGCCTGCGGGAGGACGAAATGGACTTCCAGCAGGTGGCGGAGATCATCAAGCGGGACGTAGTCCTCTCCCACAAGCTGCTGCGCATCGTGAACTCCTCCCATTACGGACTGAGCTTCTTCGTCAGCAGCATCCTGCACGCGCTGACCATTCTCGGTACCGAGGGGACGCGGAAGTGGATCTCCTTTGCCGTTTTGCAGGACAGCGCCGGCGACAGCGAACAGGAGCTGAGCCGGATGGCGCTGACCCGCGGCCTGTTTATGGAAAAGTTGACGATTCCTCTGCACCGCAGGCGGGAAAAGGAGACGTTCTTCCTCTTCGGCCTTTTCTCCATGGCGGATGTTCTGATGAAGGTCCCCATGGACGAGGTGCTCAGCCAGACGAATCTCAGCAGCAAGATCACAAAGCCCCTGCTGGACGGCGAGGGCGATTTCGCGGACCTGCTGCGGATCGTCATCGGATACGAGCGGGCCGACTGGGGTTCCACCACCGAGATCGCAGAGCGGTTCCGGCTGGACGAGGACCTGCTGGCAAAATACTATCTGGAGGCCCTCAAAGAGGCCATTGAAATGCTTTGACGCGGAAAGGAGCGGAACTCTTATGTGGAACGAGCTGTTCGGCTCGGAGGACCTGATCGGCAAAGGGCTTCAGGCGAGCCAGCTGCGTCAGGAGGTCATCAGCAACAACATTGCCAACACCGACACGGTGAACTTCAAGACCTCGCAGGTGGAGTTCGAGGACCTTTTCAAGCAGGCCCTGACCGGCAGCGGCGGACTGCAGATGACCGCCACAAACGCGCGCCATATCACTACCGGCTCCGCCAATGTGGAGGGCGTGACGCCCCAGGTCGTGCAGGAGGACACCACGCTGCGCTATGACGGCAACAACGTGGACACGGAGCACGAAATGGCGGAGATGGCCAAGAACACCATTGAGTATTACACGCTGGTCAGCAAGGTAAATTCCGATTTCCGCAAGCTCAAGGCGGCAATCGACGTGACCTGATTGAAAGGAGGCGGCGCAGATGTCATTTCTGAGCGGAATGGATATCAGCACGTCCGGTCTGACGGCACAGCGGACGCGGCTGGACGTGATCTCCGAGAACATTGCCAACATCGACACCACCCGTACGGCGGAAGGCGGGCCCTATACCCGCAAGTACGTGGTGATGGAGGAGCGCACGCCGGACTTTTCCAGCGTGCTTCAGGGCCGCCAGACCAGCGAGGTGAGCGGCGGCGTCCGAATTGCCGAGATCGGCAAGGACCAGTCGGACTACAAGATGGAATACGATCCCACCAATCCCGACGCCAACGCAGAGGGATATGTGATCAAGCCCAACGTGGACCTGAACCAGGAAATGGTGGACATGCTGGAGGCATACCGGTCTTACGAGGCGAACGTCACAGCCTTCGGCGCCTATAAGGACATGGCGGTCAAGACCCTGGAGATCGGGACCTGATGGAAAGGAAGCGGAGTTAAATGGCAGGAATCAGCGGCGCGGCGGCAGCAGCCGGCCTTTATCAGAAAAACGCGCTGAACGCCGCCTCTCAGCTGGCGGCGGGCGGCACCTCGTCTGCCTCGGCGCTGGGAGACAGCACGCAGCAGAGTGTCAGCTTTTCCGATGTGCTGAAAGACGCGATCCAGCAGTCGGAGGATCTGAACACGCAGAGCAACGCGGACACGCTGAATCTGCTCTCCGGCAATACGGACGACATGGCCGGACTGCTGATGGACGCGAAAAAGTCCGAGCTCGCCCTGAATCTGACCATCGCCATCCGCAACAAGGCGGTGGACGCCTATAAAGAGATCATGAATATGCAGATCTGAGCCGGAGCGGCAGAGAGGGGCGGAAGACGCATGATGGAGGGCATCGGCGATTATCTCAAGGCGATTTTTCTGATCGTCCTGATTATCATCGCCGCGTATTACGTCACCAAGTACATCGCGGCCCGCGCCTCCGGACCCCGGGGAAGATCGGCGGACATTCACATCCGCGCCAGCGCCCAGCTGGGCCGGGACCGGTCCCTGGTGGTGGCGGAAGTCGGCGGAATGGCATATATTCTCGGCGTGACGGGGCAGCACGTGGAGCTGATCGACAAGGTGGATCCGGAACAGCTGGACGCCAGCCTGCCGCCCCAGCAGCCGGGAGATCCGCGGAAATCGGATTTTGCGAAAGAATTCTGGGAGCGGTTCAAGGGGACCTATCACGACCCCGGGAAATGAGCGAGGAGAGAGACGAATGGAAGGGAAAAACACATCTCAGCGGCAAAAGACCCGCGGACGGCGCGGAAAGCTGTGTCTGCGGATCGCGCTGCTGACAGGTGTTCTGACGTGCCTGCTGACCTCCAGCACGCTGGCAGCCCCCTCCGACATCGTGGCAAGTCTGCTGGGCGGAAGCGATTCTCAGGCTCTTCGCATCATCATGGAGCTGACGCTGATCGCCATGGTGCCTACGCTGCTGATTATGATGACGGGCTTTACCCGCATTGTAATCGTACTCTCCATGGTCCGCAACGCCATCGGCCTTCAGAATACGCCGCCCAACATCGTGATTATCAGCCTGTCGCTGTTTTTGACCTATTTTGTTATGAGCCCGGTGCTCACCCAGGTCTCCAACACGGCGCTGGAGCCTTACATCAACAATCAAATCAACTATCAGGAGTTCAGCGAGCTGGCCATGAAGCCGTTCCGGGAGTTCATGTTCCAGGAGACGTATGACAGTGACCTGAGCTATTTTTGTCAGCTGGCCAAGGTGGGGGACGACGACGGCAAGGTGGACGACCTCAACACGATCCCCAACCGCGTGGTGATCTCCGCCTTTATGACCAGCGAACTCAAGCACGCGTTTGCCATCGGCCTGTTCATCTACATTCCCTTTATCGTCATCGATATGGTGGTATCCAGCACACTGATGGCCATGGGCATGATGATGCTGCCGCCGGCAACCATCTCCATGCCGTTCAAGATCATGCTGTTCGTCCTGGTGGACGGGTGGCAGCTCACCATCGGTACGCTGGTTCACAGTTTCGGATTGTAGCGGGAGGAGACAAAGCCCCGCGCTTTGAAAGCCGTAAACCCCGGCACAGAACGGCCGCTTTTCAGGAAAAAGCCGCTCTGCGCCTTGACATATACCGGAAAGGTCGGATTTAATTATGCTCTCTCAGGTCGAAATTCTGACGGTGATGCGGGACGCGATCCGCACCGTGCTTCTGACGTCCATGCCCATGCTTCTGGCGGCGCTGATTATCGGCGTGCTGATCTCCATTTTCCAGGCGACGACCCAGATCAACGAGCAGACGCTGGCCTTTGTGCCCAAGATCGTCGGAATCCTGCTGGCGCTGCTGATTTTCGGCGGCTGGATCATGAACAGCCTGAACGATTTCACCATCAACCTGTTCCAGTCCATCAACACGATGCTTACCTGAGATCGATGAGCGTCCTGAATGAGATCTATCAGCATCCGGATTACCTGCTGCTGATGTTCCTGCGGGTCAGCGGACTTTTGTGCAGCAGCCCGGTTTTCGGCCGAAAAAACGTGCCGAATATGGCAAAAATCGGCTTTTGCCTGATGCTGACAATACTATTTATCAATGTGGTGCCGGCCCCCAGTGTGTATCCCGTCTGGACCCATGTGTTCCAGTACGGGCTGCTGTGTCTGCGGGAGCTGGCGTTCGGCCTGGCCATGGGCTTTGTCATGACCACGATGTTCGACCTGGTGCTGACGGCCGGAAGCATGATGGATACGCAGATCGGTTTCAGTATGTCGGGCATCTACGACATTCAGAACAACACCCAGTCGCCGCTTTCCGGCGCGCTGTTCGATCTGATGCTGCTGGTTTTGTTCTTCGGAATGGACGGACACCTGCGCCTGATCGACATCCTCTATTCGACGATCCAGGAGATCCCCGTCGGGACGGCCATGGTGGCGCCGCAGATCCTGTGGGCGGCGGCCAAGGTGATGAGCACCTCCTTTGCCCTGAGCGTGATGATGGCCATGCCTGTGGTCGCGTCGGGAGTTTTGACCGAGATCGCGCTGGGCTCCATTATTCGGACGGTGCCGCAGATGAATATGTTTGTTGTGGGTATTCCCCTGAAGATCATCGTGGGCCTGATCGTACTGAGCGGCTCGTTTGCGATGTTCGTCGGTTTTTCCAAAGAGATTACGGCGCAGACCTTCAGTTTGATTGACACCATGTTCAGTTATCTTGGGAGTGCGGGATGAGTCAGCAGGACAGCGGCGAAAAAACAGAAAAAGCCTCGCAAAAAAAGAAGGAAGACGCACGAAAGCGCGGCGAGGTACATATGAGCCGGGACTTTGTCGCGGCGGCGTCCATGATCGCGGTCTTCGCGCTGATGAATTTGGGATACAGCGCGTTTGCCGACAGCCTGAGAAAATATCTTTACGCGCATCTTGCCAGCTCCTATGTTCTGCAGCAGGCGGAAAACCTCAACTCCGTCATGGTGATGCGCTCCTATGAGGAGACGCTGCGGGAGACGCTGCCCATCGTTCTGCCGCTGATGCTGGCGGTCATGGTGATCGGCGTCGTGCTCCATGTGGCGCAGACCGGCCCGCTGGTGACGCTGAGCCGCCTCCAGCCCAATTTTTCCAAAATCAATCCCCTTGAGGGCTTCAAGCGCATGTTTTCCGGCGCGGCCTTCATGGAGCTGATGAAGTCCATTTTCAAAATCTCCCTGATGGGCTATGTGATCTATCAGACCATCCGGGACGAGCTCGGCAGCTTTCAGGGGATGATGGAAATTCAGCCCTGGGACGCCTTCGACACGACCATACGCGTGTGCGCCAAGATGGGAATCCGGATCGGCGCCGTGCTGGCGGCTCTCGCGGCCGTGGATATTCTCTACCAGTGGTGGAAGTACGAAAAGGACCTCCGCATGACCAAACAGGAGGTCAAGGAGGAGAACAAGCAGTTGGAGGGCGATCCGCAGGTCAAGGGACGGATCCGTCAGCTGCAGCGCAGAATGAGCACGCAGCGCATGATGCAGAATCTGAAAAAGGCCGACGTGGTGGTGACAAACCCCACCCAGTTCGCCGTGGCGCTGCGTTATCAGGAGAAGGTTGATCCGGCCCCCGTCGTCGTTGCCAAGGGTCAGGATTATCTGGCGGCCCAAATTAAAAGGGTCGCGAAGGAAAACCACATCACCATCGTGGAAAACAAGCCGGTCGCCCGTGCCCTGTATGCCGCGTGCAACATCGGCCAGGCTGTTCCGGTGGATATGTACCAGGCCATCGCGGACATCCTGATTTACGTCTACAAGGTCACGAACAGGATGCCGCCCAACCGTTAATCCGAGAGGAATGCATGTATGAAGTTAGCTGATATTACAATCAGCGGGGTGATCCTCGCGATCATCATGATTATCATTATCCCGCTTCCCACGTGGATGCTGGATACCCTGCTGATTATGAACATCACCTGCTCCATTTTTATCCTGCTGGCGACGCTGACCATCCGGCAGACGCTGGAGCTGTCCGTACTGCCCACGCTGCTGTTGATTATGACGCTGTTCCGATTGGCGCTGAACCTGTCCTCCACCAAGCTGATCCTGGGCAACGGCGGCAACGCCGGCCACGTGATCGCGACTTTCGGCAACTTCGTCATCAAGGGCAATCTGGTGGTCGGCATCGTGGTCTTTATCATCATTGTCGCCATCCAGTTCATCGTCATCACCAAGGGCGCCGAGCGTGTCTCCGAGGTGGCGGCCCGGTTCACCCTGGACGCCATGCCCGGCAAGCAGATGGCCATTGACGCCGATCTGAATACCGGCGCCATCGACGAGGCCACGGCCCGCAAGCGCCGCATGGACATCCAGCGCGAGGCCGACTTCTACGGCGCCATGGACGGCGCCAGCAAGTTCATCAAGGGCGACGCCATCATCAGCATCATCATCACCCTGGTCAACATCATCGGCGGACTGGTGGTGGGCGTTCTCATCAATAAAATGGCCATCACGGACGCCATCAACGTCTATACGCTGGCCACCGTGGGCGACGGCCTCGTAAGCCAGATCCCCGCGCTTTTGATCTCCACATCCACCGGCATCATCGTGACCCGCTCGGATTCCGGCACCAGCTTCGGCACGGAACTGAAGCAGGAGCTGCTGGGAAATCCCAACACGATCATGCTTTGCGGCTACGTGCTGATGATCCTGGGCCTGGTGCCCGGCTTCCCGAAGCTGCAGATCTACGCGCTGGCGACGGTTTTGGTACTGCTTGGAATGCGCGAGCAGAAAAAGAAGAAAAAGCAGGAGGAGGTCCCGCCCCCACCCGCCGCGCAGGCGGAGCAGGCCGCGGAGGAGAAGCGCAAGCCCGAAAATGTGCTGAACCTCCTCCAGGTGGAGCCCATGGAGCTGGAATTCGGCTACGGACTCATCCCCATGGTGGACAAAAGCCTGGGCGGCGACCTGCTGGACCGGATCGTGATGATCCGCAGGCAGTGCGCCATCGACCTGGGCATCGTGGTGCCCTCCATCCGCCTGCGGGACAATGTGCGGCTGAACACCAACGAATACGTTTTGAAGATTCAGGGCGAGGAAGTGGCCAAGGGCGAGGTCATGCCGGACCATTTCCTGGCGATCAACTCCGAGGGCGTGGAGGAAACCATCAGCGGCATCGAAACCGTGGAGCCTACCTTCGGCCTGCCGGCGCTCTGGATTACCAAGAAGCAGCGGGAGAAAGCGGAGATGCTGGGATACACCACCATCGACCCGCCCTCCGTTGTCACCACCCACCTGATCGAAGTCATCAAGAGCCACGCCTATGAGCTGATGGACCGCCAGCAGGTGCAGATGCTGGTGGAGAACCTCTCCAAACAGCAGCCCATGCTGGTGGAGGAAGTAATCCCCAAGCTCTACTCTTACGGCGATCTTCAGAAGATCCTTACAAGCCTTCTGCGGGAAAGCGTGCCGGTGAAAAACCTGGCCGTCATCCTGGAGACCATGGCGGACAACAGCCAGCTGGGCCGCAATATGGACGAGATGCTGGAGCGGGTGCGCCAGGGTCTGAGCCGCGTCATCACGGCCCGATTCCTCGCGGGAGACGATTCCAACGTTGCCGCGCTGGATACGGAACTGGAAAAAATGATCATCGAGCATACGCGGAAAACCGAAAACGGCCGGGTCACGATCCTTGAGCCGTCGGACATGAAGCGGCTGCTGGTCAATACGAAAGATATGCTGGACAAAGCATCGCTGACAGGAAAGAAACTTGTGATCCTCACCTCGCCGATGGTGCGTCCCTGCTTCCGACGCCTGATTGAACAGGCTATGCCGGAGGTCGTGGTACTCTCTTATTCGGAGGTGGAACAGAGCTATGAAATTCGGATAACGGGCATGATCGGACTGGAGAGAAAGGCAAGTTAAATGGAAAGAGGCGGCAGTGTTATGAATTGCAAGAGCATCTTAAAAATGGGTGACCGACTGGTCATCAAGCAGCGCGGCAAGGAGTTTACCACGAATATCGACGAGGTGATGGACGAGAGCAACTTCTCCATCCTTCAGCCGTTCAGCAACGGCAAGCCCATCGAGCTGGAGCCTGGAGACGAGTACAAAGTCACCTGCATCAAGGGCGGCGGAATCCACTCTTTCAACGCCATCGTTGTCCGCACGGATCTGTCGGGACGGGTCAAGGTCACCTATCTCTGCTTCACCAGCGACTATATGCATCTTCAGCGGCGCAACGCGTTTCGCTGCCCCATGTCGCTGGACGCGGAGATCCGCAAAAAAGCGCTGGGAGCCCAGGAGCCGCAGGAGTGGCTGCAGGTCAAGACGATGGACGTCAGCGAGACCGGAATGCGCGTTCGTCTGGGGACCCGGTTCACAAAGGGCGACCTTCTGGAGTGCAACCTGAAGGTCAACCGCTTCGGAATCTATTCCACGCTGTCCCTGATGGGCGTGATCGTCCGGGAGCAGCCGCTTCCCGGCTGGCCCGACCAGCACGTCTGCGGCATCGCGTTCGGTGACATTTCTCCCGCAGCGCGCAATACTCTTTTAAAACTTGTAACGCTCGGACAGAGAAAGTCACTTGGCAAATAGCCCGAAAGGGTGTATAACGGAAAAGAGGGTGCGGATGTGAAGGAGCAGCAGGACGACAATGTGGAGCAACTGTGGGAGCAATACTTTGCCGATCGGAGCGACGCGGCGAAGAATCTGCTGCTGACCCATTACATCTATCTGGTCGTCGGAGTCGTCAAGCGAATGATGCCGCAGTATCAGGAATACTGCGACAAGGACGACCTTATCAGCAGCGGAATCCTCGGCTTGATCGACGCCGTGGAGAAGTACGACCGCTCTTTCAATACAAAATTTCAGACCTACGCGGCGATCCGAATCCGCGGCGAGGTGATCGACTACCTTCGCAAGCAGGATTGGGCTCCCACCGGGCTGCGCAGGAAAATCACCAGCATTCAGAAGACCAGCGAGACGCTGGAAACTTCGCTTCACCGCACACCTACGGATAAGGAGATCGCGGACTCCCTCGGCATGAGCGAGGAGGAGGTCGGCGCGGCGCTCCAGCAGAGCCAGATGTTCAATGTGGTGAACTTCGAGGCGCTGTTGTATGAAAAGGAGACAGAGAGCGTTCAGGCCACCGAACAGCACGATCCCTACCATATCGTGGAAAACCGTGAGATGAACCGGGCTCTGCGGCAGGTGATTGAGACTCTGCCGGAAAAAGAAAAAATGGTCATCGTCCTCCACTACTATGAGGGCCTGACCATGAAGAATATCGCCAGGGTGCTCGGCGTGTCCGAGTCCCGGGTATCCCAGATCCACTCCAAGACACTGCTCAAGATGAAGCAGGCTTTGGGTCCCTCACAATCATAGGAAAAGTTGGAGGTTGTTGTCCATGCTCGACAGAGAATGCCGCCCCAGACTGCTAAGCGCCCCGACCGATGAGGGGTTGACTCAGGCTGCGGAAAACGCGTTTGGAATGCCGGTGGAGGAACTCCGAAAGATCATGGTCGAGAGCCGCGACATTTCAAAGGTCCAGGCCATTTTCTGCCCTGCCATCGAGTGGAAAAAGTATGAAAATATGGACGCCGCATACGGTTTATATTACCAGGCGGACGGCGTTTTTCTGGAAGTCCTTCCCCCGCAGGGGTTCGGCAGACAGCTGAACGTAGAGGCCCTGATCGACTACGTCAAGCGAAAGGGTCTCAGCGGGCTTGCCGAGAATACACTTCGGGAGCTTGTGAACGTGGGGTACGGCCGCGCGCGGGTTGCTCCTGCCCAGCATGAGAAGATTCTGAATGAAGAGGCCCGCGTGCTGATCTCCTCCGATGAGATGAGCGCCGGCATTCTGCTTCTTCCGCCGGAAGAGGGCGGCCGGCAGGTGACCATGGAGGATCTGCAGGCCGTGCTGAAAGGCAGGCATGTCAGCTTCGGTGTTCAGGAGGAGAAGCTGAAGCAGCTTTTGGAGGAGCGCCCCTACGGAAAGTGCGTGGAAATAGCCTGCGGCCAGCCGGTGAAAAACGGAGAGGACGGAACACTGACTTTCCATTTTGACCGGGAGCACAACGGTGCCCCGCGGACGGACGAAGTGACGGGAAAGGTCGATTTCTGGCAGCTGGATCTCTTTGAACAGGTCCACGCGGACGATCTGCTGGTCAGCCGGACGCTGGCCACTGCCGGCGAGGCCGGCATGACCGTCACCGGAAAAGTGCTGACGCCCCGGTTCGGCAAGGATTATCAGATGCCCCGCGGCAAGAATGTCCGTTACAATGAGGATAAGACCGCCATGTTCGCCAATGTGACGGGCCGGGTGGAATTCGTCAAAGACTCCGTGGTTGTCTCGAACATATACGAGATCAAGGGAGACGTCAGTCTGGCGGTGGGAAACGTGGATTTTGACGGAACGGTCATCATCCGCGGCAGCGTGCTCTCCAAGATGTCGGTCCGGGCCAGCGGTGATGTGACCATTTACGGCGGCGTTCAGGATGCGCGGGTAGAGGCCGGCGGAAACGTGACGATCATGAGCGGGCTGCAGGGCCGCGGCGACGGAGTGGTCATCTCCGGCGGAACGCTGACGGCCCGCTTTATCGAGCAGGCACGGGTGCGGGCCCAGGTCGCGGTGCGAACGGACGAAATCGTTTACAGTGAAGTGAATTGCAGCGGCGATGTGGTCGTCACCGGAAAGATCGGCAGTATTGTCGGCGGAACGGTTCGCGCCTACCATATGGTAGTGGCGCAGGTGATTGGGGCGGTCAGCCATCCCAAGACCAGAATCGACGTGGGCGTGAACCCCCAGGCCATCAAGCGCAACGCCACGCTCAACGCCCAGATCAAGGAGTACCGCCAGAAGCTGGAGGAGCTGCAAAAGGTCTGCAATTACCTGATGGCCAAGGGCGGGGCGGCGGGAGAAAACCGCGAGCGGTTCCGCCAGGCGCTGGCGACAAAGGTTACTTACGCGCAGAACCTCCAGTCGATGGAGGAGGAGTATGAACGCGTGGAGAGCGAGATTACGCAGGCGGACAACGGAATTATCCATGTGTTGGATACGGCGCACCCCGGCGCGTCGCTCGCAATCGCCAATGTGAGTTATATGGTTTCAGGCTCTCCCATTCGCAGCGCGACCTTTAAAATCACCAACGATCAGCTCCAATTTTACCCTTGCATGTACGAAGAAGAAAGAAGACAAAAAAAATCTCTGAAAAAGTGATAAACATTTTGGAGGATTGAACGATAAAGACTATGTGGAACTCCGAGGCGTCCCCAACGGGTCCGCCCCGCTTTCTGCATATCTATGGAGGATTTGCTATGGTTCGTGGACTTTATACAGCCGCCACCGGCATGATGGTTCAGCGGGACAAGATGGATGTTGTGACGAACAACATCGTGAACGCGGAGACCACCGGCTTCAAAAGCGACACGCTGCAGACCTCCGCGTTTAGCGCGGTGATGCTCAAGCGGATCAACGATCCGAATATCTCTATCGTGGGGACGGATGCCGGTCCGTACAGCTTCGGCACCCATGTGGATGAGCTGAACACCGATTTCTCCGACGGCACTCTGGAGCAGACGGGGCGCAACACAGATCTGGCCATTTCGGGCAACGGATTTTTTGTGGTGGAGACTCCTGCCGGCGAGCGGTACACCCGCTCCGGAAATTTCACCGTCGATTCTCAGGGCTACCTGACTACCGCCGACGGAAATTATGTTCTGGGCAGCAACGGCCGGATCTTTACGGGAGACGACCAGTTCTCCGTGGCTGCGGATGGAACCGTTACAGGCGACAAGGCCACCACCGACCAGCTTCGGCTGGTTTCCTTTGCCGACACCGGCAATCTGCGCAAACAGGGCAACAATCTCTACTATACCTACGGCGGCGAGCAGCCTCAGGCAGCCGCCAACTGCACGGTACGTCAGGGAATGCAGGAGAACTCCAATGTCAGCGTGGCGGACGCCATGGTGGATATGCTGACGCTGTATCGGAAGTATGAGGCGTGCCAGAAGGCAGTCACGACCAACGATCAGACGCTGGATCTTGCGGCCAACAAGCTTGGCAGACTGGGAGGCTGATCGGTATGATGCAGGCAACGAGCAGCGCCGCGTCCGGCCTGGACGCGCAGCAGCAGCGGCTGGATGTCATCGCCGCCAATATCGCCAATGTCAATACGGTGGGCTATAAGTCGGCCAGAGCAGATTTTAAGGATGCGCTGTATTCCCACATGAAAGACCCGGTAGGGGATGCAGAGGCCAACAACCTGCGGCAGGGTTCCGGCGTGATCGTCAACGCGACGAACCGTGATTACAGTGACGGCGCGAGACAGGATACCGGCGCGCAGCTGGATTTTTCCATCACCGGAAGCGGGTTCTTTACGCTTCAAAACAGCAACGGCGAGAGAGTTTATACCCGTAACGGAAATTTTTCAATTTCCGTGGAGGGCGGAAAAAACTACCTGACCAGTTCGGACGGCGCGTATGTGCTGTCCGATCAGGGAACCAAAATTGAGCTGCCGTCAACGGGAGCCGTCAGCGTGGACCCGTCGGGTACGCTGACAGCAGGCGGCCAGAACGTGGGCAAGCTGGCGGTCATGACGTTTGACAATCCCCAGGGTCTGAGTGCCGTGGGAGATTCTACTTACGCAGAAACTGTGGCCTCAGGAACGGCATACGCCGCGCCGGATGCGCAGGTATATCAGGGGTCGCTGGAGGCATCCAACGTGGATCTGGGGCAGGAACTGACGCTGATGATGCGTACGCAGCGCCTCTTTTCCCTGACCAGCACCGCTCTGCGAACTTCCGATGAGATGGACGGACTTGCCAACAGCCTGAAGTGATTTGAAAGGGGAAACTGCAAATGTCTCTTTGCATCTGCGGATTCTGCGGAAACGCGTTTAACAATATGGGCGGGCAGAAGCTCTGCCCGCAGTGCTCCAAGGAACTGGAAGTTGCGTTTGCCAGAATTCGGAAATATATGTATTCCACCAATGAAAGCGTTACGGCGGCCAGAATCGTTGAGGATCTGGATATTCCCGAGAAGATCGTAAACTATCTGATCGAGGAAAAGCGCCTGGTCCTCAGCCCACACACCAGCAGCGGCAGCAGATGCAAGGTCTGCGGAGCCCCGACCGACGGAAAGGCCCTGTGCTCCAAGTGCCAGGCCAGTTTTAATGCGGATATGCAGAAATTCAGAGCGGAGACGGAAGGAAATCAGCCCAAGAGGTCAGACCACCATTTTGGCAGCGTGAATCCGATGTACCGTTCAAAGGAAGACTAAAAGGAGCGCGGAAAGCATGAAAATCAATCCTCTGTATCAGAGCGATATCGTGTCACGCTACACAAGCGGGGCCACCAGCATTTCGCCCAAGACGGAGACTTCACGGACGGCGATGAGCAGCGACAGCGTAGAGCTGTCCAGCGGCGCGCAGAACTATGCGCAGCTGCTGCATCAGGCGCGCTCTGCCATGAGCACTTCGGAGAGCGCGGAGTCCGCCCGGGCAGATGAGATCGCCAAGCAGATCAGCGGCGGAACCTATCAGGTTTCTGACGATGATCTGATGGGAGCGCTGACCGGGAAGAGCGCGCTCCCCAAGTATTGCTGATGCTATGGAGGAGAAGCAGGTAGTGGAAGGGGCCCTGGCGCTGGAAAAGGTTCTGGCCGACCAGACCGGCCTGATTGATTCCCTGCTCTCGTGCGTGCAGCAGCAGGAGGGCGCACTGATTAACAATGACTTGAGCGGGCTGCGCCATACGCTGGAGCAGGAGGAGGAGATATCCTCCCGGATGGCGGATGCGGAGCATGACCGGGAGGAGGCTGTGGAGCATCTTGCCCGGGCGCTGCATTTGGAGAGCCCGGCGCCCACGCTGGAGAAAATAGTCGCCAGCTTTCCCGCCGATTCCATGGCCGACCGTCTGCGGTGCGCCGGGAAGAAGCTGAACGCCTCCGTTTACGAGTTACAGAAGAAAAACGCCACGGTGCAGCAGCTGCTGACAGTCAAGCGGGATTACGCCGACTGGATGCTGCGGATCCTGACCGGAAACACCGGAGAGAGCAAGAGCCTTGGCTACGACAGCCGCGGCGAGATGGCCGAGAGCCATGGCGAGGAACGCGGCATCTACGAAGTTTTGATTTGAATCAATCTCAGGAGAGGAGGACGGCGTATGGCATCCACATTCCGCGGACTGGAGACGGGAAAATCCGCCCTGAAGACGGCGAGCATCAATCAGGACGTGACCTCTCACAATATTTCCAACGCAAAGACCACCGGTTATACCCGGCAGTACGCCGTTACGTCCGCCAGAACGCCTGTTGGCTCCAATTATCTCGTCAGCCAGATCTTTGTCAAGCGGGTTGGCCAGGGCGTACAGGTGGACGACGTCCGCCAGTATCGGAGCGACTACCTCGACCAGCAGTACCGGACGCATAATTCCACCTATAATTATTACAACAGCCGCGCCCAGGGTCTGACATACATGACGGATATCATGAGCGAGCTGGATGACGACGGGACCCTGACGGAGAGCGTGGATAATTTTACTTCCGCGCTTCAAACGCTGACAAAGGACCCCACCAGCGCGGAAAATCGGCTGAATGTGCAGCAGCAGGCCACATCCCTGATTCAAAATACCCAATATACCTACAATGAGATGAAGTCCCTGCGGGAAAACCAGGATGACAGCGTCAATACGGTGACGGCCAGCATCAACTCGATCAGTACGCAGATCGCCTCTTTGAACCATGCCATTGCCAAGTATGAGCAGGGAAACACCACGGCGAACGACCTGCGGGATGAGCGCAACAATCTGCTGGACGAACTGTCCGGACTGGTGGACATCACCTATGATCTCAATCCCGACAACAGCAGCATGGTGGATGTAAAGATCGGAGACGGAACTCTCGTTTCCGGCACTCTTGCCAACAGCATCGAAGTCAGCAAAACTTATGACGCCACGACGACAGAGGGCGCGGCGTCTATTGCCAGTAATTATGGACTGAACCCCAACAAGCTGACCTTGCAGGAAAAGGTCGTGGACGAAAGTGGGACGATTACAGGCACTACGGCCAAGACGATCGGCACCTCGGCGACCGACACGATCCAGCTTTCCAGCAATTCCAAGAGCGAGCTTTACGCGCATATGGAACTGCGGGACAGCACGTCCTCCGATTCCCCGGGAATTCCCTATTATATGGAAAAACTCAACAGCTTTGCAAAAAGCGTTGTGAGCACGGTCAATGACATTCACAAGACCGGATATACCTATCCCAACAGCGAAAACAGCAATACCAGCAGCACCGGCATTAACTTTTTCGCGGAAATGGGAGACGGCAAAACGATTGATGACTTTGCCCTGAGCAGCGAGGTCTCCGCCAGCATCTGGAATATCGCGGCATCTTCTTCCGCGATTGATCTGACGGCGGCCTCCACGAATGCCACAAACGGTACGGTGGCGCAAAAGCTGTACGACGCCATGGATGCCGGAACCAGCAAGAGCCTCCTGACCGAGACGGTCGGACATCTGGCCGTCACCACCAAGACGAATACGGGCCTGCTGGATACCAGCCAGTCTCTGCTCAAGAGCATCACCAGCCAGCGCTCGTCGCTCAGCGGCGTCTCTTTGAATGAGGAGACTACCAACCTGATTCAGTTCCAGCAGAGCTTCAGCGTCGCAGCCCGTATGGTGACGACGATCGACGATATGCTCAGCACGCTGATTAACAGTACGGGCCGCGTGGGACTGTAAAGACATACAGGCCTGACGGCCGGAGGGAGGAGATCTTATGCGGATTACGGACGGAATGGTTGCGGATCAGTTTTTATATGATGCGAATGCCAGCCTGAACCGCTACACCAAATTGTATCAGCAGCAGACCAGCACCAAGAAGATCAGCAACATTGCGGACGACCCCATTGCGACGGCATCCGCCCTGCAGGCCCGGTCCAAGCTCAGCAGCCTTGCAAACTATCAGGATTCCGTCACTTACGCCACCAATACGATGGCAGAGAGCTCCAATGCCGCGGAGAGCCTGAACGAGGTTGTGAAGTCCGCCTATCAGCTGATTTCAAGTGCCAACAGCGGCAGCAAGACGGATTCGGATTATTCCGCCATTGCCGAGGAGATCGCCGGGCTGCGAGACGAGGTGGTTTCCATTGGCAACTCGACCATGGGCACGGTCTATCTGTTCAGTGGGAATTCCTCCAAAAAACCGTTCAACGTGTCTGAAAACGGGCATCTGGTATATAACGGCATTGATTTGAGCGGCTACGCGCTGCGGGACGATGTCTCTGCGAACGCAAAAACCGCCTCCGCGGATCAGACCAGCATCGCGGATCTGACGACCCAACTTGCAAAAACAGATGTAAGCGAGTACAACGCGCAGGATTCCGTTGCACCGGAAATTGTCAGCAAGCTGGATGAGGCCATCAAGGCCGGCAACGCTGCGATTTATCAGGCAAAGGAATTCGGCCTGTCCGACGATCAGGTGAAGGCGATCCAGGACGCCGTCACCCCGCTGGAGGATCGGAAGACGATGCTGGAAGGCGAAATCAATCAGTCTCTTCCCGATTCCACAGGCAGCACGCATAACCTGAAATTCTATAAGGCTGATTTCCAGGCGATCATGAGTGGAAACAAGATCAATATCGACGATACGACAAGTTCCATCTATACGGATGAGGAGCTTGCCGCGGACAGCACCAAGAGCAACGCGTCGCTGGATACGCTTCTGGGCAATCTGAATACGGCTATGAAGACCACGGTGAGCACCATGAACACGCAGGTCGATACCACCGCCGCCAGCACAAGCCTGAACAGCGAGGCTACCGCCGTGCGGCAGCTGCAAATCGGGCGTGACAGTCAGATGGTGGATACCTCTGTGAACGGGCTGAAGCTGGCGGGAGTCAACGTGGCCTCCACAACGGATGCCGGCGGCAATACAACGTATTCCACGACAAATTCCAATACCAGCAATATCTATTATGTCTTGGACAAGTGCGTGGATATTTTGAATGGGAAACTGGACAAAAGCGAACTCTCCGGCATGATCTCCACGCTGCAAAGCGTGCAGAGTCAGGTATTGTCGGTGGATTCACAGATCGGGACCGCCCAGAACCGCCTGTCCCTGATCGGAGACCGATATACTGCCAGCAAGACGACTTATTCCACCATGAAATCGGATGCCGAGGATGCCGACATGGCGGAGACGATTACCAATTGTACGACAGCCAAGACCGTCTATGATGCGGCGCTGGCCTCGGGGTCCAAAATTCTTCAAACTTCGCTGATTGATTTTTTAAAGTAAATTTTGAGGCCGCTGCGTAACCATTCATGGAGGAAAGGCTATGAGAGTTCGGCGTATTGAAATTGAACAGCAGATGGCGCGGATTCAGATTGAATCGCAGCGGGCGCAGATCAGGATCGAATCTCACCGCCGCGATATGGAGATCCAGCAGGCCGCTGCAAAAATGCAGGTGAACCGCCAGGCCGGCAGCTTGGAGGTCGATACCACCGCTGCGCAGGAGAACACGGGACACCGCAGCGCCATGGCGCAGCAGAACTACTTTGCCGACCGCTCTATCCAGATGGCGCAGGCCGGCGTCAGCCGGCGGGTGCAGGATGGCGATATCGCCGGACAGCAGCCGCAGACCACCGACAATATGATGGCGGCCGTTGCCGCCTCCCATATGCTGGAGGAGCAGGTACCCACGGTGGACGTCAGCACCGTTCCGCCGGCAATCAGCGTGAACGCAACCCCCGAGAGTTTTGAGATCAACTGGGAAATGCAGGATCTGGAGATCAACTGGGAGCAGTATCAGCGCCCCAACATCACGGTGGAGCCGCCTCCCTCTGTTGAAATTTCTCTGGCGCAGGAAGCAAGAATGGAATGCAAAGTTGTGGATGAATATATTCCAGCACAGACCGGCCAGAAAGTGGACGTGGTTGGCTGAGACCGGCTGGATACAGAAGGGCGGTTACGTCGATGAAAATCAAAACGGCACATTTCGGCGAGGTTGAATTTGACGAGAAGAAAAAGATCTGCTTTCAGGACGGTCTTCCCGGACTGGAAGAGGATACTCAGTTTGCCCTGCTCTCCCATGAGGACAGCGAGCCGATCTGCTGGATGCAGTCGCTGATTCGTCCGCAGATCGCGCTGCCGGTGCTGAATCCGTTTCTGATTTGCCCGACATATTCTTTCGACATCTCGGACTCCGACGTGGAGCGGCTGAAGATTGAGGACGCCAAGGACGTCTGCATTCTCAATGTGCTGGTAATTCCCCACGGAGATCCGGACGGAATGACGATCAATCTGTCTGCGCCGCTGATTATCAATATGAAGAATCGTCAGGGAAGGCAGATTTTTGTAAACGACAAGTGCTATTCAACCAGGATGCTGGTCAGCGATCTGGTCGCAAAGCTGACGGCGGTGAAATGATATGCTGGTATTGACGAGAAAAGAGGGCGAGAGCCTTTTCATTGGCGACGACATTAAGGTCACGGTTGTCAGTGCCGACAGCGAGAAAGTGCGAATTGGAATTGAAGCGCCTAAGTTTTGCCGAATTTATCGGGAGGAATTGCTGACGGATACCAAGGCAGAAAACCGTATGGCTGCGGAGTCCGCCGCAGAGGCGGATAAGCTCGCGGGGTCCTCCGTCCTTCAGGAAAGGCTGAAGCAGGGCAGAAACCAGAAAGTTTGAAGAAAAAATGTTCTCCTGTCCGATTTGCCATGTGGCAAAGTACAGGAGATTTTTTGCCTATTACGCCAAAAAATATCCAAAAGAGAATTATTTTAAAGGGAAGAGACTCCTTTTTGCAAAATAGCCTAAAACAACTGAAATTTTGAACGATAAGAATTATGAATGGAATTGAGAAAGACTACGAACTGTGATTGGAAGGGAAATATCATAAATTGGGGTGAAGGGTATGAAGTGGAAGATTCGAAAGCAGCCTGAGGGAAGAAACTCGGCGGAAAAGGCGGAGTCCCTCAGCAAAAAACTGATGGTTATTGTGACGAGCGTCATTATTCTGGCGATGGCCTGCTCCGCAACAATCGCAAACTTCGCCATGGCGAATGTTGCCAGCACGACTTCCGAAGATGCGTCTATGGCTGCAATGAAGGGAATGCAGGAGGATTTTAATTCCATCAGCACCAATTTGATGACCGACGCGGAAGTGATTGCGCTGGATGAGGGGATTGCCACCTCTCTGGCATAAAAAAGCAGCAGCGGAATCGTGCTTCGGATGTCCAAGGTGGCCAACGCGCTGGGCGTCAGCAATGCTGCCGTCTTTGACTCCACAGGCAAGGTTGTGGCGACTGTCGGCGGTTTTTCCCTGGGCGACGATGTCTCTTCCGTTGCCTGCGTGCAGGATGCCTTGGGCGGGAACAGCTCCTCTACCATTGACAAGGGGCCTAACAGCGATTTTGAGGTGATGGTTGCTCTGCCCGTGGAAAGCAATGGCTCCGTAGTGGGCGGCATTATGCTCTCCCACGATCTGACAGACAACGCATTCGTGGATGATACGCAGTCCTGGACGGGTACGACCTATGAATTCACCATCTTTAAGGATGATGTGCGTGTTGCGACTACCGTCAAGGATTCCAGCGGCAACCGGATCGTCGGAACGACTATGAGTGAAAAGATCGCCCAGATCGTCCTGAAGGACGGCAAGGAATATACGGGCCGCGCGGCGATCGCCGGAAAGAAATACAACGTTGTTTACGAACCCATTCAGGCTGCCGACGGCAGCGTGATCGGCGCACTGTTCTCCGGATATGATCTGACCAGTTATTTCAGGGGAATCATTACCAGCATTGCGCTGTGCTGCGTTCTGTCGCTTGCCATCGTTGCGCTGGTCGTAATCCTGATTGGACGCTTTATGAGAAAGCGCCTGAGACACCCGCTGGAGAACGTGGTTTCCGCGGTGGACGATATTGCGGAAGGCAAGATGTCCGCGAAAACCAGCGATACGCTTGCCGCTCTGGCCACCAAGGATGAGATCGGACAGCTGGCCCGCTCTATGGAACAGGCGGTTTCCTCTGTGCGTAAGATTTCCGACGATACGCAGTATCTGGAGGCAGCCCTTCAGCGCAATGATCTGACGGTCAGCGTGAATACGGATTCTCACCGCGGCATCTATAAGATGATCGCCGATGTGGTGAACCGCCTGTTCAACGAGATCGTGACGGATATGAAGGAAGTCAGCACCATCGCAAAGCAGATCGACAGCAGTACGATCCAGGTGGCGGAGGCTGCCCAGACGCTGGCCCAGGGCTCTACGGAGCAGGCCGGGTCTGTTGAGGAGCTGGCATCGACCATCAACTCCATCGTCTCGCAGGTGGACCAGAACGCCGCCAGCGCGAAGCAGGCGTTCCAGGCATCTCAGGAGGCGGAAACCCAGGTAATGAGCAGCAACGAGCAGATGAACAGCATGATGTCCGCCATGGACGAGATCAGCAAGACCTCTCAGCAGATCAGCGTGATCGTCAAGACGATCGACGACCTGGCGTTCCAGACCAACCTGCTGGCGCTGAACGCGGCGGTCGAGGCGGCCCGCGCGGGCGCCCAGGGCAAGGGCTTTGCCGTGGTCGCGGACGAAGTGCAGAATCTGGCCGGCAAGAGTGCGGCCGCCGCAAAGAGCACCGCGGAGCTGATCGAAAGCGCGCTGAGCGCGGTCAAGAAGGGCACCGATTTTGCCCGCAATGCCGAGGAGGGCCTGAAGGGCGTCGTCGGCAAGACCACGCAGGTCAACGAGATGGTTTCCAAGATCACCGCCGCCACCGATACCGAGGCGGAGATGCTCAATCAGGTCAGCGAGGGGATCGACCAGATCTCCATCGTGGTGCAGAAGAACTCCGGCATTGCCGAGGAAACTGCCGCCGCGAGCCAGGGGCTTACCGCCGAAACCAAGAAGCTCAACGACATGGTGGGACGCTACAAGTTCAACTGACAAAGCCTCTATCGCATTTCATAATCAAACGGCGGGTCGGGAGCAATT
>Ga0183101_1000135_pt5 | contig 40240 bp, 41 predicted proteins | sample Biomet3_FD_127790 | JGI IMG/M metagenome (GOLD analysis project Ga0183101, IMG submission 127790) | Microbial communities from bioreactor (seeded with sewage sludge) at LBNL, California, USA - Biofuel metagenome 3 | ecosystem: Engineered > Bioreactor > Anaerobic > Unclassified ... | reverse complement strand
GTTGACTTATTAACAGAGAGTCTTCGTGCTATTCCATTTATTTTGTAGTGATTTTCTAAACAAGCTTGTATTATAATTCGATCTTCTATATCTAATCTTTTTTTCATATTTATTCCTTTCTCAAGCAGGAAGATCAAAATTATTGTGCAATATATTTTTAAAAAGTAAAGAGTTGCGTTAACTTTGTCATTTAACAATTATTTTTTACTTTTTAATGCCGTAAACAACTCTTAAATAGTATAATTAAAATGAGGTAATTATATGACAATTAATATTGAAAAAAATGGGTCAGAACTTATTATTCATGTTGTTGGAAGTATTAACACTCAAACAGCTCCACAGCTTGAAAAAGAAGTTGGAGATAATCTTGAAGGCATCATCAACTTGATTTTTGATTTTAAAGAAGTTGATTATGTTTCCAGTGCTGGATTACGTGTTTTATTAAAATATGATAATTTAATGGATGGTAAAGGAACCTTAAAAGTCATAAATGTTTGTAGCGATGTTAAAGAAGTTTTTGATATGACTGGTTTTTCATCAATTTTAACATTGGAGTAATTTATGGATGCAACATCAATTGGAAAAATGATTTCTGGATTAGTTGGCACAGTTGCCGTATTAAATATTTGTGTCCTCTTTATTGAATCTATCCATAGTTTTTCAAAATTACGTGGTGATAATAACCATTTAATCCGTATGATTTTTTATGGGATTATTGGTGGTTTATTTGGAATGTATGCCACGATTGCTGGTTATGAAATGCCAAATTCTGGTGCTGTCGTTTCTATTCGTGATGCTGGAGCAATGGTTGCAGGTTTTGCTGGCGGACCAATTGGCGGTTTAGTCGCTGGGGTCATTGCTGGTTTACATCGTTTATTGCTAGGTCTACCTGACGTGACTGCTGGAACATCAATTCCTTGTGCTATCTCAACTGTTTTAATTGGTGTAATCACTGGCTTTTTAGAGAAATTCTTTAAAAGCAAAAAACATCAACCATTATGGGCTTTATTACATGGAGCCTTGATGGAAGTATTACACTTATCAATCGCTTTCTTCTATCTATGGATGATGAAAGGAAGCGCCGAGATTGCTTTTAATGCTTTAAAAGAAATAGTCATACCATTTATTCTCTCTAACTCAATTGCCTTTGGTTTAATCGTTTTATTACAAAATCAAATTCGTAAATTACGCAAAACTGAAGATCATACCCGTCAAATGGAAGGCGAACTTGGTGTAGCTACGCATATCCAAGATTCCATGCTTCCTAAAATCTTCCCTACTTTCCCAGGAAGAAAAGAGTTTGATATTTATGCAATCATGAATCCTGCGAAGGAAGTTGGCGGAGATTTCTATGATTTCTATTTTATAGATGATAATCATTTTGCTTTCTCGATTGCTGATGTTTCAGGCAAAGGAATACCAAGTGCCTTATTCATGGTTATTGCCAAGACTTTAATAAAGACAAACGTTCAATCGGGAATTAGTTTGAGCGAAGCGATGAATAAAGCTAATCTTCAATTATTAGAAGGCAATAACGAACATATGTTCGTTACTTGTTGGATAGGTGTTGTTGAAATTTCTAGTGGTAAACTAACTTATGTAAATTGCGGACATAATCCACCAATTATTCATAAAAATGGGGAACCACTTACCTACTTAAGAGATTTATCTGGATTCGTTTTAGCAGGTAGTCGCAAAACTCAATATAAAGAATATACTTTATATTTAAAAGAAAACGATAAAATCTTCCTTTATACCGATGGTATTACGGAAGCGATGGATAAGGAAAACCATCAATATGGCGAGAAGCGTTTAATTAATTTCTTAACTAATGCTAATCACGAAGTCGATGCAAATCATATAATTCAAGATGTTCATGATGATGTTAAAAAATTTGCAGGAAATGTTGAACAATCCGATGATATGACAATGCTTGCTTTAAGAATTAATGGTTTCTATCAAGAACTAGAAGTCCCTTCCACTATTGATAGTTTTGATAAAATTAGCGAGTTCACTAATCAGAAATTTAAAGAAAAAAATGTTGAGCCAAGCATTATCAGTAAAATGGATGTTGTTATTGATGAATTATTCTCGAATGTAGTTAAATATTCTAAGAGTGAATCACTCAAATATTACTTATTTGTTGAACGCAATATGATTTCAATTAAGTTTAAGTATGGCGGAATTGCCTTTGATATTACAAAAGCTAAAACTCCTGATGTTAATGCTCCACTAGCAGAAAGACAAGAAGGTGGATTAGGCTTGTTTATTGTTAAAAAGATTTGTGATGAAGTAACTTATGAATATAAGCATAATTACAACATCATTACTGTTAGTAAAAAGTATTAATCGAAAGGATATTAATTATGGAAAATATTTCCGGTAAAGTTGAAAACAACTTATTAACTATTTCAATGAGTGGTCATATCGATTCCACAAACTCTCCAAAAGTTGAAGAGGAAATAAATAAATTGATTGAAAAGGCACCAACTTTAAGTATTGTTATTGATTGCCAAAATCTTGAATATATTTCTAGTGCTGGATTGAGAGTTATTCTAAGATTATCAAAAGATCATGGAGATTTAAAATTAATTAATGTTGCAAGTGCCGTTTATGAAGTATTTGAAATGACTGGCTTTAGCGAATTAATTCATGTTGAAAAAGCTTACCGCACTTTATCTATTGAAGGATGTGAAATTATTGGCCAAGGAGCAAATGGTAAAGTTTATCGTTTAGACCCTGATACAATTATTAAAGTTTATAATAACCCAGATTCATTACCTGAAATTAATCGTGAAAGAGAACTAGCACGTAAAGCTTTTGTCCTTGGAATCCCTACAGCTATTCCTTATGATGTCGTTAAGGTTGGTAATGGTTATGGTTCAGTCTTTGAACTATTGAATGCTAAAAGCTTTACAAAATTACTTGTAGCAGATTCTAGTTCAAAAGACAAATTAATTGATTTATATGTGGATTTATTAAAGAAAATCCATTCCACTACAGTTGAACCAGGCGACCTTCCTGATCAAAAAGAAGTTGGCATGAAATGGGTTAATTATCTCGAAAATTATTTACCAAAAGATCAATATGATAAATTAGTCAAACTTTTTAATGAAGTTCCTGATACACATAAAATGATTCATGGCGATTATCACACCAAAAATATTATGCTTCAAAATGGTGAAGTCTTACTCATTGATATGGACACACTTGCCATGGGACATCCAGTCTTTGAAATTTCTTCAATGTATCTCGCTTTCATTGGTTATGGGCTTGTTGATCCAAAAAATATCCAACAATTTTTAGGAATTGATTATGATCTTTCAAAATACTTCTTTAATGAATCAATGAAAAAATACTTAAACACTACTGATCAAAAACGCGTTGATGAAGTTGTTCATAAAGCAATGGTCGTCGGAATGGTTAGAATGATGAGAAGAACCATTAAACGAATTGGAATCGATAGTCCAGAAGGTAAACCTCTTATTGAAGCTTGTAAAAAGAACTTAACGCAACTATTACAAGAAGTTGAAACATTAGATTTTTAAAAAAACAAGGCTTTAAGCCTTGTTTTTATTTTTTTTATCTTCCAGTCCATTTTCTACATTTTGTTTAACTATTTGTTCTTTTTTATCATTCATATAGTTATCATAAGCCGCAAAAATTTCGCCAATTATAAGTAGAATTAAAGACACATAAAAATTCCATTTTGGTATGTCTTTAAAAATCAATAGACTGATTATTGCAGCAAAAAATGGATTACTACTAAAAACCGTTGTTCCTAAAGAAGCACTAAGTTTTCTAACCGCAATCGCATAAAAGAAAACTGAGACACCAAAAGTTAAAAACCCAACAACTAAAGAATATGAAATATAAGGCCAATTAAAATTATATTCTTTGGTACACAATGCAATAATAATCAAAACAAGTCCTGGAACCAAAGATTTAAAAATTGAAAACTCAAGACTATCTTTATTAGCAACTTTTTTAATGACGTTATTAGATATCCCAAATAAAGTCACTGCAAGTAAAACAAAAAAGGCACCAAGATTAAAAGTAATTTGAGTATTAAAATCAAAAGCTAGGAAAATACTGCCGCATAATAAGAAAATTATTGCAACCAACAATCTCCAGCTAATTTTTTCTTTAAAAACCAAAAAAGCAACAAGTGCGGTCGAGACAACTTCAAAAGACTGCAATAAAGAAGCCTCTTCACTACTAATTAAACTGATTCCATAAAATAAACATAAAGAACTACAAACATCTAAAACATTAACAAATGCAACATACATAAAATCTTTTTTATTAAGTAATTCATCTTTATCTATTTTTGTTAGTCTTGCAATTATAAATACAATTGTCATTCCTAATGCTGATCCTAAATAAGTTAAGCCTCCTAAAAAAGTAGAAGGCAACTCGCCTAAAAGCAATTTTGTTAAAGGAGTAAAAAAGGCATACAAAATTGCAGAAACAAGCATCAATAAAAAACTTTTTTTCATACTAGAAGATTATATTCTTTTTATAAATGAAAATACTATCATTTATCAATTAATCGACATATTAACAGTTGAATAAGTATGATACCTATCTATTTACTTTGATAATAAACCACTATATTGTGGGTTCTTTTCAAAAAATCCGATTGAATATGAGCATAATGGTTTTATCATATAGTTCTTCTCTTTGGCTAGTCTAACAACCTCTTCAACCAACAACTTAGCATATCCTTTACCCTGAAAAATTGGCACTACATAAACTTTAACGATCGTAAAAACATTGTCTTCAAGTTTGTAATCAATCGTACCTACAGGCTTATTATCATCAATCAAAGTCAATTTGTTTGAATCATATTTAAATTTCATAGATATGCTCCTTTCTTATATTCTCTTAAATTATTTTAAAAATTCCAACTAAAATGCACAAAAAACAAAAAAAGAACCCTTGCTAGGGTTCTTAATTATCAATTTAAATGGTGCTCCTGACCGGAATCGAACCGGTATAGTATCACTACCATTGGATTTTGAGTCCAACGCGTCTACCAATTCCGCCACAGGAGCAACGATAATATAATACACTATTTGTTTATTCTAGAAAAAGGAAAAATATACATTATTTCTTTAAATTCTTATTTTTAGTTTTCTCCAGTGCATTATTAAGTCTTACAAAATTTCCCTTCTTTAATAAATAAATTCCAAAAAAGACAAAAGGCAATGAAATCAAGAGGATTGCAAAACTAATCCATCCCCACATTTGATTTCCGGGAAAAACCAAAGTTAAAGAAAGACCAATAACGGCAACCAAAATAGAAACGATAAGCGTAATGGCACCAACTAAATAATAAAACTTAAATGAATGTAACTTAGTTTTTTTCATAAATGGTGTAGGAGGAGAGACTTGAACTCTCAATTCTTGCGAACTTGGCTTCTGAGACCAAGGCGTATACCAATTCCGCCACTCCTACATTAATCTCCGCCTATTAATTATATATATAATGTTTGTGATTTTCTATTTTTAAATACTATAGATAAAAAATTTCATTAAAATTACTACTAAGTTTTTTATAAATTGAGTAATATATTTATTATGGATCAAAAAATAATTGAACTTAAAAAATTGATTGATGATGCGAAATCTATTGTCTTTTTTGGAGGAGCAGGTGTTTCTACTGAATCTGGAATTCCTGATTTTAGAAGTCAGGATGGTTTATATAAACTTAAAAGCAAATGGGATAAGCCATATGAAATAATGCTTTCTCACGAATACTTCGAAGAAGAAACCGATAATTTTTATAAATTTTATCGTGAATTTATGATTAATAAGGACGCTAAACCAAACTATGCCCACATCTTTTTAGCTAATCTAGAAAAGAAAAAAGATTTAACCATCATTACCCAAAATATTGATGGATTACATCAAATGGCTGGAAGCAAAAATGTTATAGAATTGCATGGATCCATCCATCGTAATTATTGTACTGGCTGTCAAACTTTATATTCGCTTGATGACATTCTTAAAATTGATAATGTTCCACATTGCCCAAAATGTGGAGGAATTATTAAGCCTGATGTTGTCTTATATAATGAAGGCTTAGATGAAATGACTATTACAAGAGCCTTAATTGCTCTACAAAAAGCTGATTTGTTAATTGTTGCTGGAACAAGTTTAAAAGTATATCCAGCGGCTGGACTAATTAATTATTTCTTTGGTGATAACATTGTTTTAATTAATAAAACAAATTTACCATTAGATCGAAAAGTTAAGTTAGTTATAAATGATAAAATCGGAGATGTATTTAAAAAAGTTGATGAAATAGGAGAAACTAAAAAATGAAGACAATGAATATTTTGCTATTTTTAACCCCAAAAAGTAATGTTGAGTATTTGGAGGATAATTTTACCATTCGCCAAGCACTAGAAAAAATGGAATTTCACAACTATAGCGCAATTCCTGTCCTTGACAAAGAAGGTAAATATGTCGAAACAATTAGTGATGGCGACTTACTTCGTGAAATTAAACTACACAAACTAAACTGGGAAGAAGCCATGAAAATTAAGGTTTTAGACATTCACTTATTAAGAAATATAAAACCTATAAAAATTGACAATACAATGGATGATTTAATTGAATTGATTGTTAATCAAAACTTTGTTCCAGTTATTGATGATATGGAACACTTTATTGGCATCATAACCCGTAAAGCAGTTATTGAATACATGAATAACGAACTCAAAAATTAACAGTTGAATGGTCATGATACCTATTAAAAAAGGCACTAGTAAGTGCCTTTCTTTTTTATAATGTACCGAAAATTCTATCTCCAGCATCACCTAATCCAGGAAGAATATAGCCGTGCTCATTAAGCTTTTCATCTAATGCGCAAAGATAAATTTCAGTATTTGGATGTTCTTTTAGTACTTTATCAACACCTTGTTGAACTCCAACTAAACACAATAATCTTATGTCTTTAAAACCTCTTTTTTCAAGTAAAGTAATTGCATCACTTGCACTACCACCAGTAGCTAACATAGGATCACAAATTAGAACTAATGGATTATCAACTTTAGGCATTTTGCAGAAATATTCAACTGGTTTTAAAGTCTTAGTGTCACGATATATACCAATATGGCCAATCTTTGCAGTAGGTAACATATTAACAACACCATTACTCATACCAATCCCAGCTCTTAAAATTGGAACAATAATTAAATCTTTATCAAGTTTAATCTTATTAATCTCACATCCTGTTGGAGTAGTAATTTTCCCTGAAACGTGAGTCGTTAAATCTTTAAAAACTTCATACGTCATTAAACTAGCAATCTCATCTAGAATTTGTCTAAAATCTCTTGAATCGGTATTCATATCACGCATGATATTAAGTTTAGTCTCGATTAAAGGATGATGCACAACATGTAGCATATAGTTACCTCCTATTTCATTTTCTATTCTTAACTCTACTAGTTTTGAAATTTTTTTCAATGATAACCGATTAAAGTCTTAAAAATTAATAAGAATTTATTTTTTTAAATCCTTATCTTTACTTAGTCTTTCTGCTTTTGTTCTTGGAGTTTCATCACTTTTTGCAGATGCAACGGTAGGAATTTCATTATTAACATACATATGTCGTTTAATATCATATGTTAATTCTCCAAATTTAGTTTTTAGTTTACTAGCAGCCATTTCTGCTTGGTCACTAAACCAAACAGCATCTTTATTTTTCTTAAGTTTATCGAGATGAATATTTAGTTGATACTTTGATAAATCAACAACGAACTTATTCTTCTTTGCCACACCACTTAACTTGCCAGCCAACCTGCAAGATTGAATAAAATCATAAATTAATAACGAAAAATAAGCGCCTAATACAAAGGTGATACCCCAAATATGATTTGTGAAAAACTCTAAAGATCGATTAATAAAAGGATGTATTAAAAACCAATAAATTACACCGACTAAAATCCAAATTAAACTAAATAAAGGGCATATAATTCCTTGGATATTACCTTTTAAGCTACTATAATCCCAAAGTTTGATATTGAAACCTTTTACAAAAATTATTCCAGCTAGATATTCTAATAAAGTCATCCCAACACCAATTAAAGCAATAACAATTAAAGATGTATAAGTAAAATTCAGATTGCCTTTATATGTATAACCTTCCAGTTCATTTAGATATGCAGGCACTCCTTCGCCATTACAAATATACTCAAGCGAACAATAGCAAATAGTAAAAAGAAGACATAAGCCAAACCCATATAATGGTAAGCATGGTCCTTTCAAAAATCCTGGATTAGTCCAGCGCTTCATTGAAAAAAATCTTCTAAAGAACACTTCAATAACCCAACCTAAAAAAGATCCGATTATAAATAAATATAGATAAGACAAGAATAAACTGAAAGCACCATCTAAATTAATGGCTACACTTGCATAAATTGACATAATTATTTTAATTGATACTCCTTTTTAACAAGATTATTCGTTTTAATTAATAATTGATTTTGTAAATCATTATTGAGATTATAATTAGGAATTTTTCTTATTTTTGGATAGCCATTTAAATGAAAGAAGTTTACTGGACCAACCCATTCATCGTATTTTAAATCATGAGTCATAGCATAAATTACCCCTAAACTTGCTTTACTAGGTGTATTAAACAATGGTTTCATTAATGGCACGACTAATTTAGTAAAAGATTTTTTAAAACCACCTCTTTTGAAATCAAATAATCCAGTAGGTGCAGCACCAGGATGCGCAAAATCAATATTATTCCCGAGCTTCTTTAAACGTAAACCATTTAATAAAGACATTTTCTTGGTTAAACCATAATATTTAGTGAGTTTTTTGACCTTATTTCCAAAAAGATCATTAACATCAAGAGTTCTATACCACTTTGTACTGATACTAGTTTGGAAAACCACTTTACCATTCCTTTCTTTCAGCAAAGGAAGCATCAATTGTGTTAATAAACTAGTTCCAAAATAATTAATGCAAAAGGTTCGTTCCAAGTTATAGTCATTAATCAATTTAGGAAGATGATAAACCCCACTATTATTAACTAAAATATCTGGATGATAATCTTTCAAAGTATTGACTAAAGGTTCAATTGTATCAAGATTATTTAAATCTATATATTTGCAAGTTATTTTAGCTTTAGGAAAAACTTTTAATAAATCACTACGACATTTTTCAGATTTTTCCATATTCACAGAAACCATCACAATAGAAGCCCCTAATAGCAAAGAATAATAAGAAATATAGTAACCAATAGAGCCATCAGCACCTGTAATTACTACTGTTTTATTGTTTAGGTTACTGCATGTTTTTTTAACCCATTTATCATAAATTTTCATTACTATTTCCTCCTAATCTCATTATATCTAATATCGATATCTTTAAAAGTCTTTATGAAGCACTCATAAAAATCTTTCGAAGATGCATTAATATATTTTCCATCTAACTTGCTATCAGTTTTAATGCTTTTAAAATCATATGGACCATTTACACGCCACTTATCGTATAGCCCAATTTTGATTGCGTTCTCAGGACATGTATATGAACAACGCATACACATTTGACATTTACGACCAAAAATATAACGATTTTTCTTATTCTTTTTAATATTATGCACTGGACAATTGTTTAGACATAAGTCACAATGAATGCATTTTGTATAATCCACCTTATAAAACATTGAGTTCACAAACCCACCAATTCGTTGGATTGTGTATAAACGACTCACAAAATCAATTTTCCAATTGGTTTTAATATAAGCTTCTTCGTTATGAACCAAATCGTAATTAATTATTTCAATTTCTTTATCGAGATAAATCAATATCTCTTTAACAAAATTACGATCAAACTTAAAATGAATAGTATAAGGCATGACAATATGATATTCATTCTTACAAACACAATTGTTCTTTTTTAAAATGTGAAAAATCACTCTTGATGAAGAATTGTTTGTGTTTAAAGTTTCACCACTATTTTTATAAATGAAATACTTTGCTTTAGAATTAAACTTTAATTTTCTTAAAAACTTATTGAACAATTCTGGAGAATTAAAGGCATAAATTGGGTAACCTAAACCTATAAGATCATATTTAGATAAATCAATTACCTTAGTGTTTTTATTAACTTCTAAAAGGTCAACCAGATTATTGTTTTTTAAAAAACTATCTTTTAGTTTTTCACTAACATATCGAGTATTATAAGTTCCTGTGTAATAAATTAACAATATATTCACGAACTAATTATATCGCATAATCTAAAGATTATTAATTAAAAATTAAAGCGAAAAATCTCCATAAAAACTAAAAATTTTTATATCTTAATAATCTATATTCTTTATAAATGAAAAATACTTTAACAAATAAAAGCAAAGTAAAAAACAAGAAAATATGGTATTTAACCAAATAAAAAACACCGATAACAATCGATGTTTTAATCTAATTGGTGCCCCAAGCAGGAGTCGAACCTGTAACCCCATGATTCGAAGTCATGTACTCTATCCAGTTGCGCTATTGGGGCGTGTATTTATATTATACTCAAAAGATGAGATATTTGAATTAGAAAGTTATAGAATAATAACATGGAAATAAAAGTTTATAAAAAAGAAGATACATATTCATATTCATTGGGAGCCTTCCCTACTTTAGAATTATTAAATAAACATACAAAAGATGTAATTGATATTTACGTTCATAGTTCATTTAATAATAAAGAAGTAAAAGAAAAGATTTTGGCAAAACTTGGAAGAAATTTTAAGACTAATGATAAATTAATCGAGAAATTATCTCCAAAAGAAAACTGTTATATTGTAGGTATCTTTAGAAAATACCAAGATATTTTAGACAAAAATGAAAACCATTTATTATTAGATAACCCAAGTAATATGGGTAACTTAGGAACTATCATCCGCTCATCTTTAGGATTTGGCATTAAAAATATAGCAATCATAAAACCTGGAGTTGATTATTTTGATCCTAAAACCATTAGAGCTTCCATGGGTTCAATTTTTAATATTAATATTCAATATTTTAGTTCCATCGATGAATATAAAAATCAATTTAAAGATCACACTATTTATGCTTTTATGTTAAAAGCCACTAATACACTCCAAACCTTTAAGTTTAAGAAAGGTTTTAGTACTCTCGCCTTTGGTAACGAAGCAACTGGTCTAAGCGATTCATATTTAGATAATAATTCAATCATCATAAAACACTCTAATGAAATTGATTCACTAAATATAACTAATGCTGTAAGTATTGCTTTATATGAATTTAATCGACAAAATAATTAGTCTTTAGTTGAATAATCGTGATCAACGTTGATTACGACATTATATTTACTATTAAATAATTTAATCTCTTTTTTAAGTGCTTTAACAAGTTCGATGCAATCCTTATCTTTATAAGTTGAAGGAACTAAAATATCAAAAATAACGTTGGTATGAGTCTCGCCTTTAACAATTCTTAAATCATGGAAAGTGATGTCTGGATTAAATTTAAATAAAGTGTCACTAATAAATGGTCTTAAATTTTTAATCTCTTCACTCTTTGTATCAATAGGATCCATGTGAATAGTACAAATAGCGCTATACTTTTTACTAATATCGGTTTCGATATTATCAATTAAATCATGCGAAATAAACATGTTTTCATAACCATCTACTTCTGCATGTAAAGTGATATAAAGTTTAGTTGGACCATAAGAATGGCAAATAACATCGTGAACACCTAAGATTCCTTTATGAGACTTAACATCTTTAACTATATTTTTAATTAAATCACTGTTTGGTGAAATACCAATCAAAGGTGAAGCTGTATCCTTAATCATCTTGATACCATTTACGAAAATAAAGATGGCAACAATAATGGACATTGATGGATCAAGATACCAAGCTTCTGGATAAAAATATTGAATGATTGCACAAATTAAAACAACTCCAGTTGAAATGCAATCATTAAAGGAATCTTGTTTGCTAGCTTGCAAAGTTATACTATTAATAGCTTTTCCAATTCCATAATAATATAAACCAAGTAACATCTTCATTATTATAGAAACGCCAAGAATAATGAATGCCCATAAATTATATTCGGTATTCTTCTCTTGATTAACTAACTTTAAAATAGATTCGTAACCAAGTAAAACAGCCACACTAATAATGACAAACGAGATAATCATTCCGGCAATATATTCAATACGTTCATGACCATATGGATGTTCATTATCAGCAGGTTTATTCGCTAATTTAAAACCAACAAGATTTACAATGCATGAAAATAAATCAGTAAGGTTATTAATTGCATCACCCACAATTGAAATCGAAGCCGTAATTAAACCAATCAATAACTTAAAGGAGAACAACAAAAGATTGGATATGACGCCACCGATAGCTGCCATAATGCCGTGCTTTGTCCTGACCTCTGGATTATTTACGTTTTTATAGTCTTTGATGAACAACTTTCTTAAAAAAGTTAACATAGTATTAAGGTATATTAAAGTACAAATTACGAAAACTATCAAGCGATATTTTTGCTAATATCATCGAATGATACGGAAGTTTTTAATATTTGTAAAAATTATTTTTTAATTTTTGCGAAAAAAAGCGGACCAAGGATAACGAAAACAACGGCATATATCCCAAGAACTACAAATAAATCATATGAGATGGTTGTAATTGTCGACCAATAAACACAAAATAAATATCCAATTGAAGAAATCATGAAACCTATAATACTAAATTTGGTATGTTCTCCAAAATTTTGAAATAAAGGAATCTTAAAATACAAAAACAAACTACTCAAAACTGAAGCAATTAGTGTAACAACGTATAGTAAAATACTCATAGTTATTCCTCCACAATTATCTCCGTTAGATAAATCTATAATTATTATAGGCGAAATCAATAGTTAATTCATTTATTTTTTTATATTAAGCTCCATCTTCATGATAATCACAAACATTGCCTTTTGGACTATAATCATTATTTGTTTTACGATTTTTTTCGCGTAACATATCAATGTCTTCTCCAGTCATATAATGATTTCGATGAAAATTTGTTGGTTGTTCTTTCTTCTCTTTGTTTTCCATAAAATATCTCTCGAGAATATCTTATCATTTTTTTAAATAAAAAGAGTAGGAATTACCCTACTCTATTAAAGATCTATTTCTCGCGAACCAAGCAATCGCTCTTATTAACAACACCTGCATAATTTAAACGATCATTAAGTTTTTCACCTGAAATTGGAACAAAATTAATCATTCCTTTGACTTTCTTCGCACTAGCATCAAATAATTCTCGGCAAAATGTTCTTGCAACTTCATACATCATACCTTTAGTATTGTAAGTTTCATTGATGTATTCATCAATAAGGTATTCGTCTTTTCCTGTTGAAATAATTTGAACAAAACAAATAACTCGAAGATTATCTTTTAAGAAAACGACCCATTGATTCTTATTAGAGTAAGCATCTTTCATGAGTTTAACAGTCTCGTCATAAGTTTTAACTTTATCGCCCATTACTTTTGGTTCACCAAAAATCGTATAAAGATCATTTAAATCTTGATCACATGCTCGACGAATAACTAATCTTTCAGTATCATACATTTCCTTCATAACTATTACCTCCTATCTAATAAAAGTCTAGAAAAATAAATGTATTAGTTTTTTTAATCTAAAATTAAAAAATTACAAAAAGCAATTACAATTCATTTAATGATAGACTAATCAAATGCGTATTTAATAACCTCGGAATTCCGTTACTAAACTACACACAACTCTTATGAATATTTTGCCTTTATTCGTGATTTCTATCAACCATATTAAGATATTTAAGCACAAAAAAAGAGATGAATAATTTCATCTCATTTTTTCAATTTGGTGCGCTAGGCAGAAGTCGAATCCGCAACCCCTTGATTCGTAGTCAAGTACTCTATCCAGTTGAGCTACTAGCGCATATACATAAGAATGGTCGGGGCGGCTGGATTTGAACCAGTGACCTTCTGCTCCCAAAGCAGACGCGATACCAAGCTACGCTACGCCCCGTTCTTGTGCTTTATTATTATAGTATTTTTCCTTTTAATTTCAAACACAAAAATAACGAATAATTCATAAAGAGTAAAAAATATAGAAGATAAGCCGTTTTTTACCAATTATTTGGTCTCTTTATTTAAATTTTTGTTAATATTTTCGATACGTTCTGTCAAGGTTGGGTGTGTCCATACCAACACTTTTAAAAGCGGATTGACATTTAAGTAAGTAAAATTATTACGACTTAACTTTTTTAGAGAACTAATTAAACTTTTGCCATAGCCAAATTTAGTGGCATTAAGATCAGCTGCATATTCATGTTTTCTTGAAATCCAATTCGTATAAATCCTAAAAATAATTTCTAATAGATTTAAAGATTCATTGAATAAAATTAGACCAAAACTATAGCTAATCCCACTAAAACCAAAATCAGTATAAATAAAAGGATATTGGGTTAAAAAGTAATAGCCTATAACTAATACAAAACAAGAAATAACTAAATTTGGAATATTCTTCAAGGTGTCTTTATGCATTGCATGACCTAATTCATGTGCAAAGATGGCCACTATTTCATCTACGCTATACTTGTTTAACAAAGTATCATAAATCACAATTCGACGAGTTTTTCCAAAACCAGCAAAATAGGCGTTTTCTCTTATGCTACGTTTACTCGCATCAATAACATAGATGTTAGAAAATCTATATCCACATTTATTTCCTAATTCGATTAATTTCGTTTTAAGTTCACCATCAGGTAAAGGAGTAAACTTATTAAAAATTTTAGATAGATACGGAAATAAAAAACTAAATAAAATCATTATTATTAATAACGCAATAAACGAAATTAAAATTGTCCATGTATTAAGTACTCCATAAATTAAAACATAAAAATAAACTGGCGTTAAAGTAATAACAAATTCAATTAATAAGCCAATTAAAGTATCCTTAAGAAAAGTGATTGGTGTTGTTCGATTGAAACCATATTTTGCTTCAATGTGAAAATCCTTATAAATCGAAAAAGGAAGAGATACCAAAAAATCCACCGCGATATATATGGATAAAACAACTAAAATTTCTAAATATTGATTCGAAATATTTCGGGAAACAAATGGATAAAAATTAAAAATAATCATTAAGATTAAAAAAAGAATTTTTACTGTATCTTCAATGATTCCAAATCTAATGGACTCATATTTATAGCTTTTCCAGTTCGCATAAGTTGAAACATCATATACATCCTTAACCAAATCTGGAATAGGTCTTTTTACGCTATTAATTTCTAATAAACTAATTAATAAATTAACCAAATAGGTTAAAACAATGATAATTAAAAATAAAATTTTATAATTCATTTTAGTGATCCTTTTTTACTTCTACGCTAGGATCTTCTTTTTGAGTCACAACCTTATTATCAATAGAAGATTCATTGCTTTCTAGTTTAACTTCTTTATTATCAGTCTTAAAATTAATATTAACAATAAGAATACTAATAATTACCAAAACTCCACCAACAATTAATTGCCAAGTAACTGGTGCTTTAGTAATTAAAACCGCAAAAATTGCGCCAAAAAAAGATTCCTGACCAAGTAATAATGATGCTGTGCTACTTTTTACATACTTCTGACAAACAACCTGTAAAAAGAATGCTAAAAATCCAGAAATCAATGTTACATAAGTAATACTCAGCCATGCCCCATTAACAATATGAGTTCTGTTTGGAAAAAATGGCATTAATACAAACGCAAAAACTCCCATAAATATTAGTTGAATTCCAGTAAGTGCAAATGGAGATTCATACTTTGACAATGACGGAATTGAGGCAATTTGAATTGCAAAACAAACGGCACATAAAAAATTGAGAAGATCACCAAAGCCAAATTTAAAAGAACTACCATCAAAAGAAAGGGTAAAAATTCCTGCAAATCCAACGATTGCCGCAATTATACTTTTAATGGATAGTTTTTCTTTAAAAAAGATGGCAGCAAAAATTGGAACCATAACCACATTTAAAGCTGTAAAAAAGGCTGTATTTGAAACTGAAGTGCGTAATTGGCCTTCCGTTTGAAGGTAATATCCGAGAAAATTAATTACCGCTATCAAAAAAGCATAGAGGATAAATTTTGGTTTCTTCCACCATTTTTCTTTGATAGAAAAAAGTAAAGCGACGATTCCGCCGCCCAAACCTCTAACACCTAATATTCCAAGTGATGACCACCCAGTATGAAGTGCATCATCCACACAAATATAACCAAATCCCCAGATTACCGCTATCATTAATAGAGCGAAAACTGAAAGTTTAGTTTTCGTTTTTACTTTCATCGTTATTTATTTCACTTCCATCTTTAAATTGTAAAGTTACATTCTTTCTAAATTGACTTGGAGTCATATTTTTATATTTAATAAAATTCAAATTAAAAGTCTTCACATTACTATAACCGACATCAATTGCAATATATAAGATTTGATCATCAGTTGAGGCCAATAATTCACAAGCTTTATTAATACGAATAAAATTAAGTAAATTATCAAAGTTCTTTTCAGTGTAATAAAGTAAACTTCTATTCAATTCCACAACTGAAATACCAAAACGTTCTGCTACTTGAGTCGCATTTATTTTTTCAGTCGCATAATTTTTGTATAGATAATCCGTAACTAAATAAGCAAAATCTTTACTGGTATGCGAAAAACTTGGTGAATTCGCGTTACGATAATATTTACGATATTCCATTGGGGTAATACCAACGTTACTTTGGAAATGTTTTGAAATATGCGAAGCATCAACAAAGCCTAACAAAGACGCAATATCGTTTAAACTTAAATCAGTGTGAATAAGATAATCAACAGCTTTTTCTAAACGAATATCATTAAGAACGTTAATAAAGGAGACACCAGTTAAATCCATAATATGTTTTGAAACGCTAGATTCAGACATAAAGAAAACTTTTGCCACCTTTTCAAGTGATAACTTTTCACTACTATGCGAATACATGTAGGTTAGAATTGAACGACCTTGGGCATTACTAAAATCAAGTTCATCAATCTTATCACCACTTAAATTTTCATCAATATATCTTTCATATAAAGTTAAAACTTCAATCACTTTACAAGTAACATATAAATCACTTAAGACTTTAGGTTTACTTTCTTCAAGATCGCTTTCCACCCCAAGTTCACTTTGAAGTTCGTTAAAAATTTGATCAATTTTTTGTGCTTGTTTATCAGTTAAATATAAGGCTGGATGTGTAGAAACGAGTCTTAATAATTCACCTAATTCATTTTCGTTATTATAAGTAGATTTTAAAGTCGAATTAATATAACTGTAATCATAAACCACTTTACTAAATTGAAGTGGAACATCAACTTCACTAACATCAGTAATTTCCCATGGAACAATTGCAATCAAAGTATTAGGAAGAATGCGATATTCTTTTCCATCAACAATGATTACTCCTTTTCCCTCTTTAAAGTACCATAATCTAGCGGCTTGGTGAATTAATGGCTTTGTTGGTTCATCAATCACTTCATTATCAAAAGAACAGATGCGTGAGCGATCTGTTTCTGAAACATAACCTTCTTGGATTGTGGCTAATTTATTCATGCAAAATCATTATACCTTTTTTAAATATGAGTTCAAACAAAAAACCAACCATAATATGGTTGGCTTTTTGAATCAATTTTGACTAAAAGGGTATAGTCAAATTGTTTTTTCTATCTTAACTTACTTTAATTAAGCAAGAATAAGAGCAGCGACAATTAAGACGATTACACTTGCACCAGCGATGCAAAGAATTGGTTTCCAGCTCCACTTTAACCAAGTTGAATATTCAACGTGAGCTAAGCTTAAACCACCCATAATAGCACCATTAGTTGGAGTTAATAAGTTAACGACACCACTAGCTGCAACATAGGCCATAATTGAAGTTTCGACTGAACCGTGTAAACCAGAAACGATTGGCGAAACAATTGGGCTGCTGATACCAGCAAGACCACTGGATGATGGAACCAAGAATGAAAGACCAATGTGTAAAATGTAATCTAAGAAAATGAAGAGCCATTGTGGCATACCACTATTAGCAAGACCAGTAACACTAGCTTGAACGAGATATCCACCTAAGGCAGTTTGACTAGTTTCAAGTAACCAAGCACTACCATGTGATAAGGCGATGACTAAGTTAACACTAATCATATCAGCGAAACCATTAACAATAATCTTGGCCATTGAGGATTTATCTTCAATACCAACTAAACCAATAACGATACCCATAATCATGAACCACATAGCAGAATCTTTGAAATACCACCAGCCTAATGGGTTACCAGTTAAATATTGTGACCAACCAAAGGCAGCTAAGAATTTATCTTCATCTCCACCAAAAGCAATATCTTGCCATGGAATGAAGCTTAAAATCATAACTAAGAATGTGAAACCGAAGATCCAAAGAACAGCAACTTGTCTCTTGGTTAATTTAGCATCATTACTAGCAGCTTTAGTACCATAAATAGTTCCAAAGTTATCTAATTCGACACTTGAGAAAATACTCTTACCTTTATCCTTTAAAACTTTCTTTGCATATAAAGTTACAAAGGTAGCGGCAATTGCATAAGTAACGACTAAGAGAATTAAACCTTCAATAAGGATTGGTCCTTGGTTAACACTAACACCAGCAGCTTCACTACCAGCAACGGCAGCACCAACTGCGAATGGGTTAACAGTTGAACCTAAACAACCAACACCTGCACCAAGTAAGACTGTTGCGACACCAACCATTGGGTCCATGCCAGCAGCAAGCATAGTTGAAGCAAGAAGAATGTAGAAACCGACAGTCTCTTCACACATACCATAAGTAGAACCACAAATTGCGAAGATTGCCATTAAGACTGGAATTAAAACTAATTCATGTCCATGCATCTTACGAACGAGTGATTTAATACCAGTTTCGAGAGCACCAGTAGCATTGGTTAAACCTAAGAATGCACCAAGAACGAAGACGAAACCAATAATCTCAATACCATGACCTAAACCTTCAATTGGGGCCATGACGATCATGCCTAATGTAGCACCAACAACATTACCAGTGACTTGCTCACCAGTTTTATTATTAAAATAGTTGTAAGGTTGGCCATTAAAGCACCAAGATAAAATTGCGACGAAAAGAATAACTAAAAGAAGAATGATAAATGTATCAAGATGAAATCTCTTCTTCTTTGGTTGAACTTCTTTTCTATCCAAATTTTCGGAATTATCCATTTGTTTTTCCTCCTATTAAAGAAAACAATTATTTCGAAATGATGGTACCAGTTTTACCATCTAAGGCATCACGTGCCTTTTCAAGTGATGTAATCAAAGCAGTTCCATTATGTTTGTTATTCTTAACGAAATCGATACATGATTGAACCTTTGGTAACATACTTCCTGGAGCGAAGTGTCCTTCGCCAATATACTTTTCTGCTTCAGCAACGGTCATTGTTGATAATTCTTTTTCATCTGGCTTATGGAAGTTAATAGAAACTCTATCAACTGCCGTAAGAATGACAAGCATATCAGCTCCGATATCTAAAGCAAGCTTGGCACTGCTTCTATCTTTATCAATGACAGCAGCAACACCTTTCAAACCATCAGCAGTTTCAACAACTGGAATACCACCGCCACCAACCGTAATTACAATATCGCCTTGTTTAACTAATTGTGCAACAACCTTTAATTCAACAATGCGCATTGGAATTGGTGATGGAACGACACGTCGATAACCTCGACCGGCATCTTCCACGAATGTGTAACCCTTTTCTGCTGCGATTCGATTAGCTTCATCCTTTGTATAAAAACTACCGACTGGTTTCGATGGCTTCTTGAATCCAGGATCTTCTGGATTTACCACGACCTCAGTCACAACAGTGGCACATTGAGTCTTCATGCCACGACGAGCTAATTCGTTTTGAATAGCTTGTTGTAAATGGTAGCCAATATAACCTTGAGACATTGCACCACACTCTGGGAATGGCATTGCAGGAGTTTTGCCACCATTATTGGCACTAAATTCCATTGCAAGATTTATCATTCCAACTTGTGGTCCATTACCATGACCTACAATTATTTCATTTCCTGCTTCAGCAAGATCAACAATTGTCTTCGCGGTCTTTTTAACAAGTTCTAATTGCTCTTCAGGAGTATTTCCTAACGCATTACCACCAAGAGCAACGACAATTCTTTTTTTCATTTTATTATCCTTTATATAGAGACAAGAAGGATGGGATAGAGTAAATTTCCTTCTTGCCTCCATGAAACATCACTACTTTAAGGTTGCATACATAACGGCTTTAATTGTATGCATTCTGTTTTCAGCTTCATCAAAGACAACGGATTGCTTTGATGTAAAGACTTCATCTGTAACTTCCATTTCTGGTAAGCCATACTTCTCATTAATTTCAGCACCAACAGTGGTGTTTAAATCGTGGAATGATGGTAAGCAGTGTTCGAAGATACAAGTTGGTTTAGCATAACTCATTAATTGTTTATTAACTTGATATGGCTTTAAATCTTTAATTCTTTGTGGCCATTTAGCTGGATCTTCACCCATTGATAACCAAATATCAGTGTAAATAACATCAGCATCTTTACCACCAACTTTTGGATCATCAGTTAAGTTGATACTTCCACCAGTCTCTTTAGCGATTTCTTGGCATTTCTTGACTAATTCAGGATTTGGCCAGAGATCTTTTGGAGCACAGTTAGTGAAATGCATACCAAGCTTAGCACTAACAACCATTAAACTATTAGCAACGTTATTACGACCATCGCCCATGAAGGTTAACTTGACACCTTTGATGTGTCCAAGTTTTTCTTCAATAGTCATGACATCAGCGAGCATTTGAGTTGGATGGAAATCATCAGTTAAACCATTCCAGACTGGAACGCCACTATATTTAGCGAGATCTTCAACAGTCTTTTGAGCATAACCACGATATTCAATACCATCAAACATTCTACCTAAGACTTTAGCGGTATCTTCAAGTGATTCCTTTTTGCCCATTTGTGATGAACCTGGATCAAGATAGGTAACACCCATTCCAAGATCACGACCAGCAACTTCGAATGCACATCTAGTTCTAGTTGAAGTCTTCTCAAATAATAAGACAATGTTCTTTCCGGCTAAGAATCTGTGTTCAACACCATTTTGTTTCATGGCCTTGAAATTCTCAGCAAGATCAAGCATGTAACGAATCTCGGCTGGTGTAAAATCTAACAACGTTAAGAAACTTCTTCCTCTTAAATTAACTCCCATAACAATTTTTTCCTTTCAATAAATTGATTCAAATACGTCCCTACTTATCTTCACGAATTAAAGGCATAGACATACATCTTGGTCCGCCTCTACCACGGCTTAATTCAGCACTTGGCATCTCAAGGACAGTTAAGCCTTTTGATTTTAAGACGGCATTAGTAACATCATTACGTTGATAGACAACAATTTTGCCTGGAGCAATACATAAAGTATTACTACCATCATTCCATTGTTCACGTTCACTAGCGATTCTATCTCCGCCACCACATTCGATTAATTCGACGTGATCAAGATGTAAATAGTGTTCGAGAACTTTTTGTAATGATGAATGAACCTCTTTAATATTACAAGTCTCTGGATCTTTCCCTGGAGTAAGTTCAAAGACCTTTAATGGTCCAAGAATTCCTGGGTGAACTGTGAATTTATCAACATCGATTTGTGTAAAGACTGTATCGAGGTGCATAAATGCACGTGAGACTGGAATTGAGAAGGCTAAAACAGTACGAATAGTAGCTTTTGGATCAGCGAAGATGTTCTTTGCTAATTGTTCAATAGCATCTGGACAAGTTCTTTGTGAAATACCAACACCTAAGACCGTATCGCTTAAGTTACAAATATCGCCACCTTCAATATGGAATGGACTAGTACGATCACTATATCTTGTGATTAAACCAGCAAAATCTGGATGATATCTGAAGATATAATCGGCGTAGATGGTCTCTCTATTACGAGTTGGATATGTCATCTTATTTAAACTGACACCATTTCCGATTGAACCAAATGGATCACGAGTGAAATATAAGTTTGGCATTGGATCACAAACCAACTTACTTGGCTCACTACAATAATCAACTAAACAATCATTGAATGGTCCACCAACTTCCTTAAGAGTAATACCCTCCATAGTCTTTAAGACAAGTTCTTTACCCTTATAGTTTTTAATTAAGTATTCATAAAGTCGGTTTTGCCATTTATGAGTATGAATACCAGCTTCCTCTAACCATTGATAAATAAATGGTTTGACAAGTTCTGGATGTAAATCCAAGACTTCAGTCATTAAGTCTTCAAGATAAACGACTTCAACACCGTTATCTCTTAAGATTTTTGCAAATGCATCATGCTCTTGTTGAGCAACTTTTAAAAATGGAATATCATCGAAGAGAAGCTCACCTAAAGTGTCTGGTGTAAGATTAAGTAATTCTTTTCCTGGACGGTGAAGTAAAACTTTCTTTAATGGTTTAATTTCACTTTTAACATTAATACCCTTCATTCTTTTTCCTCCTATCAGAATTTTTAGTATCATTAGTAAACTAATGTGTTTTATTCCCCTCCATTTAAAAAGAAAGGGCTTTCATAACACTCATATTATAAGTTATTGAGTTTTGTATTTATGGAAATATTCAGCCATTTATTTTGTAAATATCAACAATTCTACTATCAAATTTAAACAGTTTATATTAAAAATGACCTGCATTCTCTGCAGGTCATAATTTTAAAATTTAAACGACTACATCTTATCTGGAGCACTAACACCAATTAAATTTAAAGCATTCTTCAAAGTAATTGAAGTTGCAGTAACTAAACCAACACGTTCATTGGTAAGCTCTTTATTATTTGGATCATTGATTTTGCATGAACCATAATAACTATGGAAATAACCTGCAAGTTCTTGAATATAATTAGCAATTTTATTAGGCATTCTTGTCTTTGCAGCATCACCAACCACTTGTGGGAATTCATTAAGAGTCTTAAGGATATCAACTTCCTTTGAATCAGTTAATAAATCATATTTACTAGCTTCTTCAAATTTTGGAGCAGCCTCTAACAAACTATGCATACGAGCATAAGCATATTGAGCATAATAAACTGGATTATCAGTGGTCTTTTTACGAGCAAGATTTAAATCGAAGTCTCTATGAACTCCAACTTCATGACTTACAAGCATGTAACGAGCGGCATCAACACCAATATCTTCGCAAAGTTCACGTAAAGAAACCGCATTACCTGTACGTTTACTCATCTTAACTTCTTTACCATTTTCAACCAAACGGACCATTTGTTCTAGATCAACTTCAAGAGTTCCTTTTGGATATCCTAAAGCTTCAAGCGAAGCACACATACGAGCAACATAACCATGGTGATCAGCTCCCCAAAGATCAACAAGTTTAGTATAGCCTCTTTCAAGTTTATAAACGTGGTTTGCAATATCAGGAGTCATATAAGTTAAACTACCATCTCTCTTTTTCAAAACACGATCCTTATCATCACCATAAAGAGTCGTCTTAAACCATAAAGCATCATCCTTCCAATAAGTAAGACCCATTTTATCCATCTTATCGAGACATTTTTCAATTCTCTCATTGTTATTTAAATAAAAGAATCTTTCATGAATCCATGAATCGAAATCGCAACGGAACATTTTTAAATCACGTTCAATCTTTGCGAGTTCAAGATCAACGCCCTTATCTTTAAAATAAGTTAATCTTTCTTTTGGATCAGCAGTTAACCATTTATCACCATCGGTCTTTGCGATTTCACCAGCAATATCGATAATATCTTGCGCATGATAGCCATCATCTGGAAGAGGATATTCTTTTCCAAAATGTTCAAAATATCTTGCAATTAATGATTCGCCTAACATATCAATTTGGTGTCCGGCATCATTAATATAGAACTCACGTAAGCAATCATAACCTGATACTCTTAGTAAACGAGTGATACTATCACCCCATGCAGCAGCCAAAGCGTGACCAATATGAAGATCACCAGTTGGGTTGGCACTAACATACTCAACAAGAATACGTAAACCATTACCAACATTATTGTGACCATAGTTGTCACCTGCAGCAATAATACTATTAATCGTGTTAGCTAAAGCAGATTTTTTCATCTTAAAATTAATGAAACCAGGTTTAGCGATTTCAATCGATTCAGCATCTTTGCAAATTGGTTTTAACTCTTTAACAATTTCTTCCGCAATAACAGCAGGATTCTTTTTAAGAATCTTAGCTAATCTCATTGCAATATTTGTTGAATAATCCGCGATTGTTGGATCACGAGGAATCTCCACCATAATATCTTTTGTATAATCTTCATTTTTATAAGCTTTTAAAGTTGCCTTTTTAATAAGTTCTTTTAAATTTTCTTGAATATCACTCATAATAAACCTCCCATTGAGATACGCATTTTATTTTATCTTATTATAGATATTTTATCTACTTTTTTATATTTAAAAAGAGTTTAAAACGCATATTATAGGAGTTTTTAAGTATCAAGTACTACAGTTGAACAACTGTGCAACTGAAAGATTCATTGACTTCTATCTAGACAGGTAATACAATTAATACAGTTAATACAGAAAGGAGTTTATTATGGATTTTAACTTAACAAGCAAAGTTCCAATTTTTGAACAAGTAAAAAATCAACTAAAAAAATATATAGAAATTGGTATTTATGCTCCGAATGATAAACTGCCCTCTTTAAGGGAGTTAGCTAGTTCGTTAAATGTTAACCCAAATACTATTGAGAGAGCTTTTAGTGAATTAGAAAAAGATGGCTATATCTATTCACTGAATAAAAAAGGATTCTATGTATCTGAATCAATTCAAACACAGAGCAAAAAAGAAATTTTAACTTCAATTCAAAATGAAATACTTTTAGCAAAAAAAGCTAATATTTCTTATAAGGAAATAAATAGTATTATTAATTCCATATACCAGGAGGATAAATCAAATGATTGAAATAAAAAATCTTATTAAAACATATGATCGAAAAAGTGAAGCAATCAATATTGCAAATTTAACAATTAAAGATAATACAATTGTCGGTTTAATCGGTGTAAACGGAAGCGGCAAATCAACATTATTACGTTTAATTACTGGTGTTTTCAAAGAAGATGCTGGTGAAATAAAAATTGATGGAAAAGAAGTCTACGATAACGAGGAGTCAAAAAAAGATATTTTATTTATTAGCGATAACCCAATTGCCACTACTAATACATCAATAAAATCAATAGAAGACTTTTATGTGACCTTTTATAAGATGGATCCTGAAAAATATCATGCTAATTTAAAACTTTTTGATCTTCCAAACAAAGGCAGTCTTTCTAAATTTAGCAAGGGCATGAGAAGAAGAGTTTTTATTGCAGTTGCTTTAGCAATTAGACCAAAAATACTTATTCTCGATGAAGCGTTTGATGGCATTGATTCTGTTGGAAGAGATATTTTTAAAAAAGAGCTTTTAAAAGTTTTCCAAGAAAACAAAATGATTGTGATTATCGCAAGCCACTCTTTAAGAGAATTAGAAGATATTTGCGATCAATATATTCTTTTGAAGAAAGGCAAAATTGCCAGCCAAGGATCAATAGATATGCAAGATGGAATCTTACATAAATATGTCATTGGTTTTAAAGACGCAACTACAAGTGATACCTTTAATTGTGCTGAATTCATAAATATCTATGGACAAGGCAAAATCTTTACTATTATCACAAGACTTAATATGAACGATTTTACGAAATATATCTCAAAATTTAATCCTGCATTAATTGATGAACAAGAACTTACTTTTGAAGAACTATTTATTAATACAAATGAGGAGGACAAAAAATATGAATAAAACATTAATTAAATATTTGTTAAAACGCACATATCCAATTATCCTAATCGTTTTTGCTATTTTGTTAATCGTCTATCCATTACCAATGCTATTTGTAAAGTTAAACGACACTGGAATAAATCTTTATACTAATGTTGGTTCAGAAGGATATGAAAATGTTTACTATAATTCATACGCTTCTACTCACCTTTATAACTCAACAATCTTCTTGATGATTCTCGCTTATATTTTGCCAATTTTTATTAGATCAATGATATTAAGCAAACCAAAATGTGATTTATATTTAGCCCTTCCTATTAAAAAGGGAAAACTATTCATCACAACATCTGTATTTGCTTATCTAGCAATGATTGTTGCTTGGACCGTAATGATGTTAATTGGTATGGGCTTTACGGCAATCGTTCATCTACCTGTACGCTTTGGATATTATTTTCTATATATTTTAACAATGTATCTCGTTTCGCTTGCTGCATTCGCCACTTCTACCTTAATGTCTTCACTCGCTAATAATAAGTTTGATGCTTGGTTACTTGCAATTATTGGTATTGTTTTACCACTTTTAATAGGTTTAAGTTTACAAGTAACTGAAAATAAATATAGTGAAGTTTATTATTGCGCACTCTCCCCAATATTTGCTGCCAATAATGTAACTACTTTCTTTGAAAAGTCCGCTATTATTTACCCAGATAAAGTTTATAGTTATTTCAATACAAGAAATCCTGGAATGTTACCAACTACAGGAATACCATTCCTTGTAAGTTATATTTCTCCAATTGTATTAAGTGTCCTATTTTTGGGATTATCTTATCTACAAACAATCAAATTTAAAGCAGAAGATGCTGGCGAATTAACAAGATACAGATACTCGTTTAAGATGATTATACCTATCTTATTCTTCGTTGTACTTTATGATAGTGATTTAAATAGTTTCTTTACACAATCCGGAACTTTAAGTCTTATTTCAATTTTATCCTACACCACAATTTTCTATTTCATTTTATTCTTTATTTCTAAACGCAAGATTAAATTTGATAAATGGATGGTTATTTTCTATTTTGTTTCACTTATCGCTGCGCTAGGATTAAGATCATTTTAGTTAAATGGAGGCACTTAAGTGCCTCTTTTTTAATGAAATAAGATATAATAAATAAATCGAGGACTACTTTATGATTACAAAAACATATTATGATACCCCATTAATTACAGAATTAACTAGTAATGTAGTTAACGTAACTCCTGATAAAGACAAATATTGGGTCGAATTAGATGAAACTATTTTTTATAGCGAATCAGGTGGCATGCCAAGAGATAAAGGCACGATCGATGGACATGAAGTGTTAGATGTTAAGCATGAAAATGGTACTGTTTTACATTTATTAGACACCAAAATTAGTGGAAAAGTTAAAAGCATTGTAGACAAAGAAGACCGTTTAAGAAGAATGCAATGCCATAGTACTCAACATTTAATGTCCGCTATATTTGTTGAAAAATTTAATATGCCAACTATTAGCGCCCACTATATTACAGGCGGAACCGTCGATATCGATATTATCGGGGATGCTTTATCTAAAGAAAATATTTTAGAAGTTGAGAATCGAGCAAATGAAATTATCACCGAAGATATTCCATTTATTATTAGCTATGTTTCCAAAGAAGAGGCTAAAAAATACACCGATGATTTTTCAGATTACGAAAACTTAGATAAATTCCGTTTAGTGACAATTCCAAATTTAGACTACAATCTTTGTGGCTGTATGCATGTGCCAAGCACTCGTTACTTAAAAGGAATTATGGTTACCGCAGTTCATAAAATTAAAGATCATTTAAAAGTCGAAATGATGTGTGGAGATTTACTAGTTGAAAATGCTAAAAAATATTACGATGAATTGAATGAAATTGGCACCACTCTAACAAGCAAAATCGAAAACGTTCCTAATAGTGTTAACTTATTAATCAATAATATGAAAGAGTTGAATTCTCGATTAGCTAATTACAAAGCAAAATACTTAGATTTATATAGTGACCAAAAACTTAAAACTTTAGATAATAATAAAATTAATATTGTTATGGAATCCCATAACGATTTAGAAATGAAAGATCTTCAATTTTTAGTCTCTAAATACTCTAACGTTAAGAATATAATTGTGGTTGGAATTCTTAAAAAGAACGATGGAACTGCTAACTTAATGATTGCAAAAAATAAAGAAATTAACAATTTCAGTGCAAAAGATGTTTTTAAGATAATCACCTCTACTTATAATTTCCGAGGAGGTGGCAATGATTTTATTGCGCAAGGTGGAGGTAAAATCTTTGATGAAATGGATGAAATTATTCTTAAATTAGTAAACGAAAATATTAAATAAATGAAAAGTGAGTGGCAAAGCAACCACTCACTTTTCTATATGTCTTACTACTTCACCGTTGGGTAAAGATGAAGCCTTTTTAAAAATCTGCAACTTTTAGTAGGCTTAAAATCCAATAATATAGCATTGGAATAAGCATTGCAGGAACTAAATCACCACTTTTAATCTTTTTAAGACCGAGCATATTAATTGCGATTGCTAAAATAATCGCATAACCAACCATGCAAACACCATTTAACATTTGGGCACCGAGTGTACTATTTAAAGCACCTTCTAGTTGATGAGCACAAAGTGTCAACAAACCTTCATAGATTAAAATAGGAATTGAAGAAAAAATGACTCCATAGCCTAAAGAAGCAGATAATGCAAGCGCCGTTACAAAGTCGATTACTGATTTGGCAATCAAAACATCATACTTGCCATAAACTCCCTCTTGAATGCTACCAACAATTGCCATTGCACCAATACAAAAGAAAAGCGTTGCTGGAACAAATCCTTCGCTAAATCCATGTAACTTAAAACGAGTTTCAAACCATGTTCCAAAATGCTCAATATGATCATTAATTTTTAAGAAATAACCAATGATTGTGCCTAAAAACATTGAAATAATTAAACATAAAGTACCACTACTTTTTAATGAACTGTTATTTGTATCAACTTTAATCATCGTTGGAATAATTCCAATCACTGACACAAAAATAAGGCAAATTGCCATAACAATTAATAAAGTATCGGTTAAATCTTGTTTAATCTTTTTCTTTAATAAAGTACCTATGGTTCCAGCAACAATAATCGCTCCGAAATTGATCAGTGCACCCATAAATAATTTTTACTTCTTTTCTTTATCTTGAGCTTTTGTTCCAAATTTTTCTTGATATCTATCTAGAGCTTCTTGAATAATTCTTTCAGCTTCTTTACGACCTAAAATATTGGTAATTGTAGTCGTTTTTCCTTCAAGTTGTTTATAAACTTTAAAGAAGTGACAAATTTCATTTAACATATGAACTGGTAAATCACTAACATCCGTATAACAATTCAAATCAGGATCATCGTAACAAACACTAATAATTTTTTCATCAGGTAAACCTTGATCAACCATTTCCACAACTCCGATTGGAAAACAACGAACCAAAGTTAAAGGAACAATTGGCTCTTGGCACATAACCAAAACATCAAGTGGGTCATTATCTCCAGCATAAGTTAATGGAATAAATCCATAGTTATGTGGATAGTGAGTCGAAGTATATAAAACACGATCAAGAATTAAAGCTCCTGTAGGTTTATCTAATTCATACTTCATCTTACTGCCTTTACTGATTTCAACAACCGACAAAAACTTTTGTGGAGTTACACGACTTGGGTCAACATCTTTCCAAATATTTGACATAATTTTTTCCTCTTTTTACTTTAAAATTGATAATAAATACTTAACAATTGTCTCTCTAGTTTTGATAATCGAATCAATCTCAACATATTCATTCGCGGCATGGAAATTTGCACCATCTGGACCAAAGATAAAGGTCGCTGGATTATTTCCATTTTTATCATATAGTCTTGTCCCAAAATAATTAAAATCGCCAATGCTTGCAAAGTAATCAATATTTGCTTTACCACCATTAACTTCTTTGATTGATTTAATAAATGGGTCAACATACTTATTCTTTCGATCAATATAGTATGGTTTATAGTATCGAGCACCTTTGCTAGGCTCTGGCCGAACCGAAATATCATAAGGTACATCAACTTTTGCTTTCTTGATTAATTCACGAGCTTCATTAATAACATAATCTTCATCTTCAAACGTAACAATGTGACGATGAATAGTAACTTGTGCTTCATCTGGAACACTACATGCACCACCATCACTATTAGCTTTCAAAACACAAAATGACCCTTTACCTAAAACTGGATCTTCCTTTAAAATAACATTTTTGGTTTCAAGAATAAATTTTGCGGCTTCAACCATCGCATTAACTCCATTTTCTGGAGTTGAAGCATGAGCACTTACGCCATGAAAATTAACATTATAGACAAAGCAACCACGTGCGCCTAAACATAAAACTGGAAAATCATCTTTACTAAAAGCTGCACTTGGTTCACAACTTATAACCACATCAATTGGTGGAAGGATATTCTTGTTAATCAGAGCATCCGCACCTAAACCATATGGTCCTTCTTCATCCGTAACTAGAGTTAAAATGACTTTTCCAGACCACTTATCTTTATTTAAATTTAAATAATTCGCAACATTCATTAATATTGCGCTACCACTCTTCATATCAACTGCACCTAAACCATAAAGCTTGCCATCAATTTCAGTTGGTATAAATGGATTAGTTGTCCATCCAGTACAAATAGGAACAGTGTCAAGATGACCATTAAGCATAATTGTTAAACCAGGTTTTTCACTATCAATCATGCAAACGATATTTTTCCCACTATATCCAATGACCTTAGTCTCGTTATAACCAATAACTTGATGATCTAAATTTTTGTTATCCAACCATAGAGAACAAAAATCTACTATATCATTTTCTTGATAATACGGACTTGGAATACTAATCATTTTCTTTACAAGCGAAAGCAAATTGTCTTCCATATTTAAATTCCTCTATTAATAAGTTACACTCTTTTTAATAGATAAACATAACATTTAATAATAAAAAAATTGTAAAAACTGACAAAAAATAAGCCCAAAAGACATTTATCTGTCCTTTGGGCTTAATTAATTAAATTTATTCAATTGTTTTATCAAACGCTGGAATATTTATTTTTTCTTTATCAACAACATTAACCGTATCACAGCCATCATTTTCACTAATAACTGTCACACCAGTTTGCTTATAATATTGAATCATGTTGATGACTTCGTCGTTAAACTTCTCTCCCGGAACAATAATAGGGATTCCAGGTGGATAAATCATCACTGCTTCTTTGCTAACTTCGCCTTTCGCATCTTCAAGTTTAACTTGTTTTAATGGAGCATGGAAGGCACTTCTTGGGCGTATTTCAAGTTCAGGGAAAGTTTTATTATAGTGATGATCTGTATAAGTAATCGCTGGGTCATAAAAACGTTTAGAGATATCAGTTAAGGCATTAATTAAAATATCGACACATTCGTGTTTTGTTCCTAAAGCAAATAAGAACAAAATGGCGTAAGTTTCACTTAATTCAGGTTGAATGTGATACTCATCTTTTAAGATATTAAAACATTCAAAACCATTAATCTTTAACTTATCAATTTCAACAATTAATTTCGTATCATCAAAAGCATAAACCCCAAGGGATTTAAAGTAATCAGCACCATGCGCTTTAAAACCTGGAATTTTATTAATGCGTTCAACACATTCTTGGGCATATTGCTTAGCATGATATAAATGCTCACTACCATGAAAAACAAGATATTTTCTAGCAGCATCAAGTGAAGCAATTAAGAATGTTGATGGAGAAGTTGTGGTAATAAGGTTATAAGCTTTTAAGACATTATATTTACTAATGAGTTTTGATTTATAAAGAAGAATTGAAGTTTGTGTTAAACTTCCGCCTCCTTTATGAATCGAAAGGGTTGCCATATCGGCATTGGCATCCATCGCACTCATTGGAAGTTTTTTACTAAAATAAAAATGACTACCATGCGCTTCATCTGCGAGAACAATTTTTCCCTTTTTATGCGCATACGCAGTCACTCTTTTTATATCAGTACAGGATCCAAAATAAGTTGGATTAATGATAAAAATAGCCTTGGCGTCGGGATGATCATCAATAGCCTTCTTCCATTCATCTAAAGTTGGTTGTAAAGCAATCTCGGTATTTTTATCAATTTCAGGCATAATAAAAATAGGAGTAGCTCCCGATAAAATAAGACCATTAATAACTGATTTATGAACATTGCGAGGTAAAATAATCTTATCATTAGCTTGCAAAGCACTCATAAGCATAATAAGGTTTCCACTAGTACTACCATTGACCAAAAACTTGCACATATCAGCATTACAAGCTTTCGCAAATAAATCCTCTGCTTCTTTGATTGGACCAGTTGGTTGCAAAATATTATCCATTCCACGTGGACTATTTAAATCTGTCGTATAAATCTTATGGCCAACGATATCATCAAGTTCAGTATGAATATTTCCTTCATGACCTGGAAGATCAAAAGGAACATTCTTTTCTGCTAAATACTTCTTAAAAGCATCAATATAAGGAGTTTTTGCTTGTTCTTCTTTGTTAATTCGTTTCATCTTTAGATTCCTTTAATTTACGTGTTTTATTATAATCTTTTCTCACTAATTGTATAGAATTATTTTTATTTTTTTATTTTTAATAAACTAGTAGTTTTTTAGTATACTTGTCCTCATTTCTTTAAGTTAAAAAAATAACGATTAAATCGACCAAAAAAGCGGATTTTTTAAATCCGCTTAATTTTTATGCTTTATTCACAACTATTTCCTTGTTCTTATAATCTACTGTATATAAAACATTTGGTTTCATTGTTTCATTAATAATCATCTTTGCTAAAATAGTTTCTACATCATGTTGAATAAATCGCTTTATTGGACGTGCTCCATATTGTTGAGAATAACTGCTCTCAAGAACATAATCTTTTAGTGCATCAGTGAACTTAACACTATAATATTCTTCAGCTAATCGTAATTTTAATTCATCAAGTAATTTATCAACAATCTTACGTTGAACATCTTTAGTAAGACTATTAAATGTTACAATTTCATCTATTCTATTAAGGAACTCAGGTTTAAAGGTTTTGTGTAAAATTCCATCCACTAAATCTTTATGACCTTCAAGAATTTCTTGCGAACCAAGGTTACTCGTCATAATAATGATAGTATTTTTAAAATCTACAACTCGTCCCTGTGAATCGGTCAATCGACCATCATCCATAACTTGAAGTAAAATATTAAACACTTCAGGATCTGCCTTTTCGATTTCATCAAAGAGAACGATACTATATGGATTATGTCTAACTGGTTCGGTTAATTGTCCACCTTCTTCATAACCAACATAACCTGGGGCAGCTCCAATTAATCTAGAAACTGTATATTTTTCCATATATTCAGACATATCTAATCGAATAATACGTTTTTCATCATCAAACAAAGCTTGGGCAAGAGCTTTTGCAATTTCGGTTTTACCAACCCCGGTTGGACCTAAAAATAGAAAGCTTCCAATAGGTCGATTTGAATCTTTAATTCCTGCTCTTTGTCTTAAAATTGCATCACTAACGAGATTTATTGCTTCATCTTGACCAATAACTCTCTTTTTTAAAGTATCAGCAAGAGCTAAAACTTTCTCCTTATCTCCTTTAATAATACGAGATACTGGAATATTAGTCATTTTACTAACAATAGAAGCAATATTCTCTTCGGTAACAACATCACTCAACATCGACTTACCATTTTTACTAGCTTTAATATCGAGATCATTCAATTCTTTTTCTAAGGCTGGAATGGTCTTATATTGAATTTCACTACTCTTTTTATAATCTGCTGCATTATAAGCTTGAGTCAAATTAAACTTAGCATCTTCAATTTCTTTTTTAATCTCTTTGCTTCTTAAAATATCACGTTTTTCTTCTTCCCAAGTCTTAGTCAATTTATCATCTTCTGCATGTAATTTATCAAGATCATTATCAAGTGCATTAAGTCTTAATTTAGATTGCTCATCTGTTTCGCTACTTAATGAAAACTTTTCAATTTCTAGTTGTCTAATTTTACGTCTAACTTCATCGAGTTCACTTGGCATAGATTCAATTTCAACACGAGTTTCTGCACAAGCTTCATCGATTAAATCAATAGCTTTATCAGGCAAAAATCTATTAGTAATATAACGGACACTATAATTAACGGCCGCCACAAGTGCATTATCCGTAATTTTCACACCATGATGGCTTTCAAAACGATCTTTAAGGCCTCTTAAAATACTTAATGTATCATCTTTAGATGGTTCTTGAACCATGACCGTTTGAAAACGTCTTTCTAATGCTCGATCTTTTTCAATATATTGTTGATACTCATTTAAAGTAGTCGCACCAATACAATCAATTTCACCTCTCGCTAACATTGGTTTAAGCATATTGCTAGCATCCATTGCTCCTTGTGTACGACCAGCGCCGACAATCAAGTGAATTTCATCAATAAAAAGAATGATATTTCCATCACTACTTTTGATCTTATTTAAAACAGCTTTTAAACGATCTTCAAATTCGCCCTGATATTTAGCTCCCGCAATCAAAGCACCCATATCGAGTTCGAAAATTTCTTTATCCTTTAAAGTTAAAGGCACATCATTATTTACAATTCGTTGAGCTAAGCCTTCAATAATTGCGGTTTTTCCTACACCAGGTTCGCCAAGCAAAATAACATTATTTTTAGTTTTACGTGCTAAAATCGTGATTATTTTGCGAATCTCCTCATCACGGCCAATTACAGGGTCAACTTTATTGCTCTTTACTTCTTCAGTAATATTTCTTCCAAATTTCTTTAAAACATCATCATCTTGAGAATAATCTTCATATCCTTGTTCATTCATATCTTTATCCCCCTCGTTTATATAATAGTTAAAAATTAGCACTTGTCAATAGAGAGTGCTAAAATATTCAACTATGTGTGTTTTATTAAGAAAAATAATAGATACTAGAAAACTACTAGTAATTTAAATCTTGAAAAATTAAAAACGATGCATCCTTGTTTTCTTGATGTTTTAAAACAGTTAATAAAACAAGCAAATCATCTGGATCGTCTTTAACATGTGTAATATCTTCAACTCTACAAACTAACTTATTTTTAGCATTCGGAATCAGAATTGCACTACCATCCTCTTCATATTTATAGTCTTTAAATTTATCAAAAGTGTTTGAGTGTTTACTACCAAAATGAACCGCTTCTTTTTCTTGACCTTTAGCAAGAGCACTTACTCCAACAATATCGCCAACTTTTAAAGCTTTACCGGTATAACTTTGACTCCCGATAAGCATCATTATCTTCTCATAATCAACATGAGTCGTCCAGGCACAAGTCATCGCATACTTGTGGCCTTCTTTATTAAAAGCAATAACATTAGCCCCTTGAACAATATATTCCATAATATTACCTCTCAATATTTTCGCTGATTTTAAGATTTTTAATTTTCTTTTTAAAATTCAAATTAACGAACAAACGATAAGTCCAATAATATAAATTAATAAAAATGAAATCACCGAGTCCTAAACCTATTAAATATAGAATATAAGCTAAAATCCATCCCCATCCATGAATTCCAGGAGATAAATTCCAAATATCTTTTAAAATAAACACAGTTGAATTGTAATACATTGAAATGTACCACATATTGGTATGAGCAGCGATTGCACTATCAACTCCATAAATTGTTGGAATTATAAAGTTGATAACTTGCGCAACTAAACTAAAAATTATCAATAAAAGATAGGTATAAGAAAATACATTTAAATTGCGTAAATAACTACCTTTCCCTATTGAAAGATAACCAATTGAGAAAAAGCCAAGCATCATCAAGACTAAATGCCAAACTATAGTATGAGCATAAATTCCAACATCACCCCACCAAAATAAATTCTGTTGTCCGATAAATAATGCAGCAAATCCGCCTAGCATTGCAAAAACTGCCATAAAAGCAATTAGAACATCTCTTCGTTTATCATTTTTAATAAATGGCATAATTAAGGCGATGAACATCGGAATCGAACACAATTGCCATGGAAAAACATCCCACGCATAACCATTTAACAAATTAAAACCACGCATTTGGTTATAGCATAACTGTTTATATAATTCAGCCAAGGCTAAAAATAATCCCATAAAAAATAAAATTGTGTTGGCGGATTTTTTATTATTTCTAGTTTTTATTCCAATGACAAAAAAGAAAATACATAGCAAAAAACCAGGGATTGCTAATACCTGAACATGCCAATCCCAAGCCGTCCATTTTTCACCATAATCAGGTAAAAATCCTGGATAAATTGGATCTGGAGATATGTTGTTGAATAATAAACCAAAATTCATTGTTATTTTCCACTATTCTTAAGTTTAATATAGATACTAACTTTGCTTGGGTCAGTTTCACTAGGAACTTGAACAATTTCAAAGGTATCATTATATTTTTTAATAATATCCAATGGTTTACTAAATTTATAACTTCGGACATCAAATTCAGGATGTTGCTTATAAAGGTAAGTCGATAAGTTCGATAAGTGAACCATATCTTCCTTTTCGGTTAATTCATAAACATAAAGTACAAGGACCTTATATAAATCATCAATTCTACTGCCATCTAAATTAATACCATCAATAGCATCTTGGTTCTTTAAAACATCATCAACAACTTTTGAAACACGTAATTCACTATTAATTGGGTAGGATTTGATTGCACCAAGCGGATAGAAACGATCAACCGCTGATTTAAAAGCTTCAACAGTCTTGGTTTCGCCCATGCCAAGAACTTGTTTGCCATTTTCTTTTAATCTTTGGATTAAACGGATAAAATCACTATCGCTTGAACAAATACAATAAATATCAATATCGTTTCGATAAAGAATATCCATACAATCAATAATTAAACTACTATCAGTTGACGATTTATTAACAGTAAAAGCATAATTATGAACACAAGTTAAACTATATTTAAGTGCCGCTTCTTTCCAAGGAGTTAAAATTTTACTTGAAAAATCACCATAAACACGCTTAATGACAATACGTCCTTGTTTATTAAGTTCACTTAAAATAGTTGGTAAATATTTATAACTTATATTATCTCCATCTATCAACAAAGCTATAGTTTTTTCATTATCCATAAAATACCTCTTTACCAAACATAATCATTAACGCATTCTTTAGAAAGGGCGTTAAGATGAGCAACTTGAATCATCGTCATATTCCAACTATCGCTAACTACATCAATTGATGAAAATTTTGAATCTAAACTGCGATAAGTCTTGTAATAACAAGTATTTTTCATTGTACCATCGCTATTATAAACTAAACCATAAAAATTATAGAGAGGAGTTGTTTCGACGCTACCACTTATTAAATCAGCACTACCTTGAAATAAAGAGGTGTTAAATCTAGCCCATAAAAAATCAACTTCACTAAAAATATATCCATTAATGTCACCACTACTAATTTTCTTAGTTAACTTTGATGAGAAAGTATACCCATAAGTGCTATCTTCTGAACAAGTTAAAACATATGAGTATTCAGTCGCTTTATCAATAAAAGTATCTTTATAAATATATTCACTATTTGTTGGAGTTAATCCTTTCAAACTAACTAAACTATTTACAAAATCTTCAGCATAAATCAAATTTCCACCACCATTATTGCAAGAGGTAAGTCCTAAAATTACAATTGCCGAAAGAACCATACCTGCTAAAAATCTCTTTTTTACCATATTATCAATTCCTTTATAAATTATTATAACAATTAGAAGGAAACAAGTCTTTAAAAATATGCTAAAATTACGTTCAGAAGGACAAAATTATGAATAGTGATAAAAAGACTAATAATCAAGGCAATTAAAGTGCTTTGATTATTTAAAAAATTCAATATTTAGAAAAATTTTTGAATTCTCAAGGACTAGATATGTCGGTAGTACTTCATGAAACTAAACGTACCATTAACAATATTTATGAAAGTCGTCAATTTCATGAATACTCTTTTTTAAAAAAATTGAGTAAATATTTTTATAATCTTCCTTATCGTTTATTAATTGATGAAAATGTAAAAGTTGATGAATTACCAAAATATGAAGATTTAAAAATCCAACAAAAAACAAAGAAAATTAGAATATTATCTGACTATTTGAAGAAAAAAGAAGAATTATCTTTTGCAAGAGCCTTCTCTTTAAGCGACCAAAAAGCAGCAAGATTAATTAGTGGATATTCACTTCCAAGCAAACGAATTTCTTTAAAAATTGCACATTACTTTTTTCTAGATGATAAATATATTCTAAATGATGATATTGAATTGCCTCCTATTGATCAACTAACTATCGATGAAGATTTAGCTTCTTTACAAAGAAACGATATTCAAAATGTTATTAATCGTAATAAAAATAAACACTACATTTCACATAGTTTTCAACTTTTGGGCTACCCAAAACGTGTCAAACTATTTATCTCATTACTCTTAACCACAATCCCTCTTATTGCCTATACCGGTTTTTGTGCTAATACTATTATTTCAAATCGTTTTGATACAATGAGCTCTTATAAGAATGATGATGGCGAAGAATTTCCTATTAGTGATTTAGAAAATATGCCTTCCAACGAAAAACATGTAGATGTAAAGATTGGTTCCCAACTAAATACTATTAATAATATTGATTCATCAGGTGGAAGTTATAATGTAAAAATGCGTTTATGGTTTGATTTTGATCAATTAAAATTCCATGAAATGTACTATTAAAAAATTTATAACAAAGATATTACGACTAGTGAATTTAGTGAAAAAGATAAGGCCTTATGGACTCAAGATAACTGGTCTTATCACACTTCAACTGATAATTTTACGAAGCAAGCTGATAATATCCCCGATATTATTGAGATGAAGGATGTAACAGTTACAAATATTGATGATGCAATCCGTAATCCTTTATTAATCGATGAATTATCTATGTATCCAGGTTTTACGGGCAGTAACGTTTATGTTAATAACGAAACAAATTGGATTATTGGTAATGGGTCAATTAACGCTGATACGCATAGCCAAGAATTGAATATTCCTTATAAACTGACCAATAAAACTACCGGAGAAGTTACGTATCGATACTTCCAAAAATGTTATTTCGTTGCGACAATTGGTAAAAGTTTTGATAATCCACGTTATCCACTTGAAAGTGTCCAATTTCATATTTATATCCAACCAATGAATTTTACTACTGATAAAGTTCGCTATGTTCCAACCGATGTTGTTGACTTAACAAGCAATCAAACAATTGCTAATAACAATTGCACATGTTCAATTGAGCGAAACGTTTATGAAACAGGCGTTTCCCCTTATTTTGGTTTCAGTAACGGTTATCAATTAATTAATTCTAAAGACTATAAGAGCATTGTTCATCGTCTATACTATATAAAGGATAATGATCAACAATTATTAAGTCGAACCGAATATGAAATTTTGGTGCGTGCTAACCGACAAGGTTTAAGTTTATTTTTACAAGCTTTTATTAATTTATTTAGTGTCGTAATTTGGATTACAATTGCTTTCTATAACCAAGCCTACAATAGTGAAGATTCAATTGGAATGTTAGGAACCGGATTATTTGGTGCTATTTCTTCGATTTTAGTTGGAATTTCAATGATAAGTGATGCAAATATGTTCTCTCTTATTACGATGGTCAATATCTTTACTCTTGCTGTTATTATGATTATGACCTGGGAAAGCATTGCTGCAAAAAGAGCCGGGATCTTAAAAGATCAAGTCGCGATGGCTTATCGTGGAATTAAACTAAGAATCCTTTGTATTATTTTGATTATTTGTACTTTGATTATGTTTATTGGCTTGCCAATTGCCTCTTATATTTGGGAATTTGGTACCTCTATAATTTAAAATACTAAATACAATAAAAGAGCCTTCATTCAGGAAGGCTCTTTTATTTTTAGAAGTTTTGATTAATTACCAGCAAGAATCATATGATGGGCAAATAAGCACCAAATCATATCTAAATAGCCAAATACGATTCCAAAGACTGTAACAATCAATGCAATAATGACTCTACCAGCAGATTTTCTATTAATTGCATTATCCCAACGAACTAAGACTTCAACAATCCAGTTAACACCAGGAATAAACAATAATAAAATTTGAAGAAGACGTGGTAAATTATTAAACCATTTTGACATTATTTTATAACTCCCTTTCCAAAGATATTTTATCATGTCTTATTTTTGATGAAAATAATTATTTTATATAATATATTGG
>Ga0183101_1000757_pt1 | contig 40250 bp, 40 predicted proteins | sample Biomet3_FD_127790 | JGI IMG/M metagenome (GOLD analysis project Ga0183101, IMG submission 127790) | Microbial communities from bioreactor (seeded with sewage sludge) at LBNL, California, USA - Biofuel metagenome 3 | ecosystem: Engineered > Bioreactor > Anaerobic > Unclassified ... | reverse complement strand
TTATTCCTATATAAACTGAAGGATGGAATCTAAGACCTCCCTTGTAAGGTCCTATACATCCGTTAAATTGTACTCTAAATCCACGGTTTACTTGTAACTTTCCTTGATCATCAACCCATGGTACTCTAAACATTATTTGTCTTTCTGGTTCACAAAATCTTTCTAAAAGGTTTTGATCGATGTATTCAGGATGTCTCTCTAAAACTGGACCAAGAGAACCTAATACTTCTTCAACTGTTTGCAGGAATTCTGGCTCATGACCATTTCTTTTCTTAACGTTTTCAATAACCTGTTGAATATACTCTTCTGGATTTAAATTAGACTTTACCATGATGTAACCTCCCATGATGAATTTACATATTCATCTTTATGTATATTTGAATTTTATATTTCTTTTCACTGATATATATTCTATATTATTTGCAATAATCCTTCTTATTTTTTGATTTTTCACACTTTTTTTATAATTTTTTTAAATTCAACATTATGAAGTAATTATATGTTTTAATTAAATGTTTTAAACATAAAATATATGAAATAATAAAGAACTCCAGATGGAATGTTCTGGAGTTCCTACTTGCATAAATTCACTTCATTATTAATCTTCTCTTGTATCTAATTCTTCAATTACAAATCTATCAAAATCTATTTCCTCTATAAAATTATTCTCATTAAAAGTTGTTTTACTTCTTTTATTATATTCTTCTAAATTAGTAGGTAACCAATAAGGTTTTGAGATGTCAAGCCTATTACATAATTCTGTGATACATACCTTTAAGTTTTCTTGGTAACCTCCTTCAATATCAGATGTAAAAACTTCATCTTTTATAATTTTATTATTTTTCATTACTTTAGCCCATATCTTTAACATATATTCCTCCTAATTTTTATTATTATAAGTTTATCATAAACCTTAACTTTAGTTCAAAATAATTTTCAGTTTTTATTATTTCTTAAGTTTATACATATATACTTATAATCACTTATTATAACTTGCATACACTTGACATTTCACTTATAAATCATTACAATGTAATTATAAATTGAAACATAAGACAGAGGTGAATCACATTGTACCAAGAAGAGAGACTTCAACTTATTCTAGATTACTTACAGAAAAATACCAGAATAAGCGTAGAAGATATATGCAATCTCTATAAGGTCTCTAGAGATACAGCTCGCAGAGATCTAGTAATCTTAGAAAAACAAGGATCTATTGTAAGAACTCACGGGGGAGCTATACTGCCTACAATAAACGAGGAAATAAAAAATTATTCTGAAAGACTTCTTTATGATGTAGAAGAAAAACATAAAATAGCTAAACTAAGTGCTTCTCTCGTAAAAGAAAGAGATACAATAATTTTAGATACATCAACAACAGTTCAAGCTTGTGCAGAATTACTAGAAAATAAACAATGTAACGTAATTACTAACTCCATAAACGTAGCAGACATACTTTCTAAGAAAAACAATATTAAAGTATTCTTGCTTGGTGGTAAATTAAACAATTTCCATAGATTCTTATACGGAACCGCTACTATTAGCATGCTATCAAATTACTTTGCTGACAAATGTTTTATAAGTGCATTGGGAATATCAGAGAAAGGGATAACATCAGCGGATGATGAGGATGCTGCCGTTATGAAAAAAATAATTGAGCAATCAAAACAGACTATATTATTAGCTGATCATACAAAATTTAATAATATCGGAAATTATAAGGTCTGTGACCTTTCCGAAATAGACCTTATAATTACCGATAAACAACCAGATGAACCATTTATGCAAATACTAAATAAAAATAACATATGCTTATTAATAGCCGAATAATAGTAAAGAGGTGTTTATTAGATGAAACTTATTACTACAGATTTAGATGGAACATTATTAAATTCAAGCCATGAAATTAGCAAAGAAAATATAGAAGCTCTAAAGCTAGCTCAAAAAAAGGGGGCTGAAATAGCTATAGCAACTGGACGAACCTACGCTGATGCAAAAGCTATATGTGAGCGAGCTAATATTTGTGCACATATAATTTCAAACAACGGTTCTTTAACACACTCTAAGGATGGAAAAAAATTAAAAGCTGATACTATAGATAAAAAGTATATTAAGGAAGCATTAAACTGGTTTAATGCTAACGGATATTTTTATCAAGTAGGTACAGCGAAAAATATGTTTTTACCTTCCAACACAAAAGCTATTTTAGAAAGTGATTTCTATAAAGCAAAAATTAAAAATTCTTCCCTAAGTAAAGATGTTCTTAATAATATGGTAGATTTACTATTCTCACAGGAAGGCGTTATGCTTGTAGATGATATCAACGATATTATAAATGCTGATTTAGACTATTGCAGTATAACTTCTATTTCCTTTGATGAGGACAAGTTATTCAAAGGTAGAGAACTATTTGGTAATCATGAAAGTTTATCATTGGTTATATCAAACGAATTCAATTTTGAAATGGTTAATATGAATGCTTCAAAAGGTAATTCCCTTGAATACCTGGCCAATCACTTAAATATACCTCTAAAGGATGTTGTTGCTATAGGAGATAATTACAATGATATATCTATGTTTAAGAAAGCTGGAATAAGTGTTGCTATGGGTAATGCTAAAGAAGATATTAAGGAAATCTGCAGTTATGTATCCATTTCAAATGATCTTAATGGTGTGGCACATGCCATACATGAATTTATGAATAATCTCAAGGTTAAATCTTCTCTTGCGTAACAAAGATATGATAAAACAAAAAGCGACCACAAAGTAATCGCTTTTTGTTTTAGGCATCTTCAAAAATATACTAGCATACTGACTAGTTATTTTTTGAAGATGCCTTAGTTTGCTTCATAAAAAATCACTATATCTTTACCTACTTCAGCCATTATATCTGTGTTATACTTTATTTCTTTAATCCTATCCGAATTAGTTATTATAACAGGTGTTACCAGTGAATATCCTTTTTCTTTAATAAATTCTCTATCAACTTTTATAATAGGTTCCCCAGCCTTTACCTTAGTTCCCTCTTCTATTAATCTTTTAAAGCCTGTCCCTTTAAGTTCTACAGTATCAATACCTATATGAACAATTATCTCTATTTCATTATCTAAAACCATAGCAAAAGCATGGTTTGTCTTAAATATTAAAACTACAACTCCATCTGCAGGAGCTACTACTATATCACCTGTTGAATCAATACCAACTCCATCTCCAACCATTTTTTCCGCAAATACCTGATCTGGAACTCGAGATAAATCTATAACCTTTCCTGAAATTGGAGCAACTAGTGCCATGCTTTTTCTAAAAGGATTAACCATTATTTGACACCTCCTATAGACTTAATAGGTATATTATATCTAAAACCTAGGCATTTAGACAATGTTATTTATTGATTAAAAGTATAAAAATAACTCAACTATGACATTTCATCATAGTTGAGTTATTTTTTAATCTATTGTAGAATTAACCTTATTTTGTCATTATCATACATAGAATTTGAATATTCTTCTGATATAATATATGCATATTTTTTAGCTTCTTTTTTATCATTATTTTGAAAGCTTAGTATTGCTAAATCATAAAGAGACTCCTCCCTATAACATCCTTTGGGATATCTATTTACATACTCTCTATAATATTCTCCCCCTCCATTACCACTAGCTTTAGCTGATTTAGCGAGATAAAATATTATATGTTCGTCTAAATAATCCCCTTTCATATTACTCTCTGCAATTAAAAGATATTCATATGCCTTTTTATAATTCCCGTTTTTATAGAACTCTGAACCATTCTTATAAAAATACATTTCTGCTTTACTTTTATAATTTCCCTCTAACTGGTTGTACAGCTTTTTACTTTCTTCATCTAATTTAGATACATCTAAATTTTTATCATTTATTGCAAAATCATATAAATCTTCTTTCGTAATATCATTAGCAAGATTAGCTAATATTTTATAGTTAGAATCTGTATTATTATTATTATTTCCTGCTGCAACTTGTTTTACGCTAACACTTTTTTCTTCTGCTTTATAAGTATTATTATTAGGTCTTGATATTATTATTGATGAAAATATAATTATTGCTGCAATAGAAGCTACATATAGCTTTAATCTAGAATATTTTTTTCTATCTAGATAACTTTTCATCTTATAATAAAAGATTTCTTCTTTGTTAGTAGAATGTATTTCCTCTAATACTTCCTTACAATTTTTATATTCCTTTCTTATACAATATAAGAAACATATCAATATATCATCATTTATAGTTCTAAATCCTGTGTTTCTTATAAAAAGTAAATGATCTAGAGCTTCATCATATTTACCTTGATTTATTAAATCTATAGACAAATTATGTTTTTCTATGCAGTTATTTAGCTCATCTATACTAGACAAATATCTTTCACTAATCTCGTTTCCAAACTTTTTACTGCTATCTAAAAAAATTTTGTATGCTTCTTCAAAGTCGCCTTTATAAATAAGAGTTAAAGCAATAGCATCATTTACCTCTGGTCTATCTATCCCTTCTGTAGCCACTATTTTAAGATAACTAAGGGCCTTATCTAAGTTTCCCTCAGCAAAACATTTCATTCCTTCTCTATAGTACTGTAATAATTCTTCCATAATAAAACACCAACTCCAAATCAAAATATACCCAATGGTATTTAAAAAATCTGTACTGTTAGAATTCTAAATTAAACTTTCCAAGATAAAAGCTTAGTTTAATACAGTTATTACTTTGGCATTTCTCACGTATCTTATGTTTCTATCATTATAATAAAATCCTCTTTTTATAACATCTATAATTATTTCATTCGATAACCCTAAATTTCTTTCTGTTGACACAATTTCATGTTTAAAGTTATCAAACTTATCAGCACCTATCTTAGGGATATGTACCATAAGTCCAATATTCGAGTATTCTTTTTCTAAAAATGTTAATATTGAATTTACTAGTTTTAACACATTTATATCCATTTTTGAATTTGATTTTTCTAGAGATTGTCTTATCTCATCTGCATAGTCATAAAAACTTACGTAGGCATTAATAGTATTTTTAATCTTTTCTGTGTATTTTTTTTTAATCTCATGATCGCCCTCTAAAACACTTTTCAATAAATTTTTATTGCTTATAACATTATTATTTATTTCTTCCATTGATTTAAGAAGCTCATTTAAATTGTCAATATTGTGCTCAAACTCTTTGAAATCATTTACTTCTCCAGTATCTATATGTTGTATATTATAGTCAACTTTACTATAACCGCACTTTCGATATTGTTTTTTTAAATTTTCAATGTCTTTACATACATTAAGTAACAATTCTATCATTCCCCCTTAGTCTTATGTACTTGACTTTTAAGATTATTAATTATGTTATTTAATACTTCATAGGATTCTTTACTTTCTGTTGAAGTCATTTCTAATTGTAAATTAGTGCAATAATTCAATATATTTTTATATGTTTGTTTCATATTTTCTATTTTCATCTTTAGTAGTAAATTATTTTGTATTAATTGTTTATTTACATTATTTATTACAAGAACAGTATTTTTAATATTCTCTTTAGAATCCGTCATAACATTTATCATTTTGTGTTCTATTTTTTCTGTTCTTTCTAATAGTACTTTCTTTTTTCTTTCATCATTAACCATATACATCTGAGGAAGATTCATTTCCAATTCGTTATATAGTTTGTCCACATCAATAGTTTTAAAATAAACTCCCATTTTTTTAGCATTACCTAAGTCTATATTATCCAACTAACCCTTACCTCCTAATTTTTCATTCTGTAAAATTATTTTTATCCGATAACTAACTGCCACTAATCCCCCCAGCTTCTACAAGCAGTGGGTCAAGTGGCACTAAGTTCCTGGATTCGTTCAACTAAGAATCAGGTGGGATTGAAACCCCATCTGCTTCAAGTTTCACTTCATTAGCTTAATTCAATAATATGTAACTAAATCACTTAAGTATAATATGTCCTATATATATTATAGTACAAATTTACTGGTTTTTCAAAAATTTGTAATTAGGTAAATATATCCATATGGCCTATTATATTGTGATAAATCTTTCTGATACTCTAGTTTTCATAAGTATAATTAAATATACAATATATTTCCAAATTAGATACAATTAACTGTTATATACAAAAAATCTAAAAACATCTGCAATTTACTGTTACAGATGTTTTTAGATTTTTTGTATATTCGATTTATTATAACAGTGTGCTACCTAGCTTCTTGTTCCATTAACTGCGAGGCTTCTCCCAAATGCCTTAATTCTCTAAATAAGAAGATTCCCGTCACTATGGAAGATAATAAGTCTGCTGTTGATCCAGCCACCCATACACCTGTAAGCTTTAAAAATTTAGGTAGTATAACTAGAAGTGGTAGAAGTATAATAACCTGCCTAGATAAACTCAAAAATATAGCAATTTTAGCCTTATTTATAGCTTGAAAATAACTTGCACTGACAATTTGAAATCCTATAATAGGCATCATTAATAAGAATATCCTAATACCAGAGGAGCCTATGTCTAATAACTCCACATTATTACTACTAAATACACTAATAATTGCCCTTGGAAACACTTCAACAATTACAAAACCTAAAGTGCATATAGCAGTCGCTACTAATATAGCTAATTTTAATGCTTTTTTTACTCTATCAAAGTTTTTAGCTCCATAGTTATATCCTATAATAGGCTGAACTCCTTGATTTATTCCAAAAATAGGCATCAGTATTAGCATAATCACACTATTTATTATTCCAAATGCTGCAATAGCCGTATCCCCGCCATATGTTTGTAGGTCCTTATTAAAAATAATACTTATACCACTAGCAGCTAACTGCATTAAGAAAGGTGACATACCTATAGCAAATATCTGTTTTATTATAGGGGTGTTAAGCTTTAAGTTTTTAATCCTTAATTTTAATACACTCTTTTTACCCATAAAATAAGATAATACCCATCCAGAGCATACAGTTTGTGAAACTATTGTTGCTAGCGCAGATCCTCTTATACCCAAATCTAAACCAAAGATAAAAATAGGATTAAAAATAGTATTTAACACTGCGCCAATCAACATAGTTAGCATTGCCACTTTAGGATTTCCTTCAGAACGAATTATATTATTTAAACCAAATCCTATATTTTGAAGCAAAACTCCTATTAAAATTATAGTAATAAATTCCTTTGCTAAAGGTAAAACTTCCTCACTAGCTCCAAACATTATTAAAAGCGGTTCCTGAAAAACAAGTCCTAATGTTGTTACTAATATAGAACTTATAACAATCAAAGTAAATGCATTTCCTAGAATATGCTCTGCTTCTTCCTTTTTCTTTTGACCTAATCTTATAGATACTGTTGCCGCTGCACCTATCCCAATGAGCATACCAAAAGCCATAATAATTAGTGAAATTGGAAAAGCTACAGTTGTAGCTGATATACCTAATAATCCTACTCCTCTTCCTACGAAAATTCTATCTACAATGTTATATAAAGCATTTACCAACATCCCCACAATTGCAGGAATGGAGAATTTCCATAATAATCTTCCTATGCTTTGTTCTCCTAATTGTTTCGAACGATCCATGATATCCTCCCTTTAATATTATTCTTTACTTATAACAATTATATTATATCTATAACGCTAATTATAAAACAGAGCTTTTTATTTTTCAGGGATATTTTTACTTTAGTAAGTTAAAATAATAGTTTATCCTATGATTACCCACTCTAATACTCCCATCTGATTAAAGTTTCACTTCATTAGACATATAACTTTTTTAATTTGGACTAGATTTTACAATAAAAAAGTAATTTTTTATCTAAATCCTAATAAAATATATTAAAGCATAAAAAGAAAGAAAGGTGAAGTTTGCTGAATTATAAATATATTAATTTAGCAATAAACTATGATTGATAAAAGAAAAACTTTCACCCAAATTACTAAAGCCATAAATATTATCTCCTGGATTATTGCGTTTATCTTGCTTATACTGATAGATAAGGCTAGACCTCCTTTTGAAACATTTTTAAATCGTCTTAAAAATATGCCTCTTCGTAAAACCTGGGATTCAGATATTATGCAAAATGCTTTCTATTTTTTAGTTGTTCTATTCTTACTATCTATTTTTTCAATTATGATAAATACTATTGCATACAAGAAAGAAAGCTATAACTTTAGATTTTCTTCTATTTTTCTTTCTTTATCTTCTTTATTAGGCATTATACTCTATTTCATTAATTTTTAGCTGTAGGATACTTATATACATTTAAGGCCTCTTCAAAAATAACTAGTCAGTATGCTAGTATATTTTATTTCAAATGCCTAATATTGTAATAAACCTATTAATTTAAGCCAGAATCTGATATTACAGATTCTGGCTTACTGAAATTTTAATATAAATCTACATTTCATATATAAGTTCAGCAATTCTATTTGAAGACTCAGGATATAATGAAGCAATTACCTCACAGATATAATATGCTTCCTTCATAGTGAAGTCTACGTTGGATATAAACTGTTTGAATACTGATTTATCCTTTATCACTTTAAAAATATTAACTATATTATATAATTCTCCCTTGAAATTCGCTGAAAACTCTCTAGCAAGGGTTAAAAAACTATTTATATCCCCTGAAAGTAATTCAGATTTAGCAATATATGCTATCATTCTATCTCTCCATATATTCTCTCTTTCTGCATCGACTAATGTACTTATATCTGATTTTATTTTATTATGTATTTTTAAATCTCCAAGTTTTTTAAAAGAATTTGCTATCAGTATATGTGCATTTACGTAACTATATCCCTGAAATTTAATATCTATATCATTTGATATTATAAGAAGATTATATAAATTTTCTTCATTATTAATATATCCTATAATACTCTCTATCGCCTCGCCTTTCATAATCTCCATTTCTTCTATCATTTCTATAGCTTTATCTAAATTTCCTCTTATTCCTTCTACTTCACAAAGCACTTTTTTCAAATAACAACTTGTGTTCAATTTACACTCTCGAAGTAACTTATAGCAAGAATTCAGACTTTTTATGCCATTTATCTCATCTTTCATCTTAAACTGAACTAGTGCTTTTTCGGCTAATGCTACAGACCTATGTTCTTGACTTTGTATTCTGTCAATAATTTCATCTGCCTTCATATAATCCCTTTTCCATGTAAATGCCTTAACTACTTCAATGTACAAATAGTTCTTCTTATCTTCATTTTCATTAGTTTCTGTTAATCTTAAGGCTTCAGTGTATTCTTCAGCGGCTGCTAGTGCCTTTACTGCCAATTTAAGAAATTCATTTTTTCCTTTATGAATATCTTTTAGTAACTTTAGTCCAAGTTCTGCAGACTTTTTTGCTTCTTTTATGTATCCATTTATGCCCTGAGTATAGGCTATTCCAAATAATTCTTCACACTTATTCCATCTTGTACAAGGCTCATAGGATTCTAATATATTCTTCTCTATAATATCTAATGCTACTTCCTTATCAATACCTCGTTTTATTAATTTACCTAAGACAAATATAATACCATGCAACCTACTAGTTTTATACTGATATTTTTCATTTACTGATATGGCAGAATTAAAATCTCCTAATAGTATATAATTTTGTTGTATTACTCTAACTAAATCCCAGTTATCATAGTCATAGGGAAGAGTGTCTAAAACCTTCTCAGCTTCTTCAATATTACCTTCCATAACAAGTCTATTTATACGTTCTACATATTTATCACTTTTTCTTCTTAATAAATATTCGTTAAATTTACTTAAAAATTTGTCTAATTCCTCTTTGCGTTCTAAATCATCAACATTAACTTCATTACCATGCATATTTATCACTTTATCTTTACTCGATTTATCTGCTATTAGATATATATATTTTTTTCTTTTTTTTATATCTTTAATAAAAATTACAAGCTTAGAAGCTTGCTTAAGTATATCCTCTGCTTTATTAAATTCTTCTATTAATTGATAGTAATCTGAAATTTTTAATAGACAATCTACCTTTGCCCAGTCCAAGGTTATGTTTTCAGTAAGTTTTTCTGCTCTTTCTACTTCCCCTTTGCTAATGCACTCTTTTATAACCTCGTTAATTAACTCAGAAAATATTTCATTTAATGTTTTTTCCGTATTTTGCGTAATACTTTCACTTGTAAGCTCTGTAGTGTGGTTTCCACCTAATAAAGTTTTACTTAATTTTTCATCTTTTAAAGTTATTTTTATTAGGTTATTTGCTACTTCAATTACCTGCTCATAGCATCCTGTTTTTAGAAATATATTATAGCATTCTTGAACACTATATGAATTTAGCCCATAAAAATAAGCTTTAGTTAAATTCTCAGGATCTATGCTAATAATTTCCTCGTAAATAATATTTATTGCATCAACTATCCAACCATTATGACAAAGAAGCTTTTTCTCTACCATTTTATCAATAACTTCTTTAACCTCATTTTCTCTCATATTGAATTTTAAATACCATATAAAAAGTAGATACCACAGATATCTATCCTCTAAAAAAAATAGATCTGCAAGTTTAAATGCCTCATCCTTCTCGCCTATCTTAAATAATTGCAGTGGAGATTTAGTACATATGTATTTATCTTTAAATTTAGTTTTTAAAAGTATATTTCTTGACAATTTAACTGCATCGTCTTCTGTGCAAGCTTTATGTATATTCTTGTTAATTTTTTCTAAATTATATGTTGCTTTATAAATATATTCAGACCATTGAAATATGTATGAGTCTATACTTAAAACGTCAAGACATTTAGGTTTGTTCATAAGTTCCCCCCTTGTATTCCTTATAAGCTCATAAAGATTATTAATCTTTACGTCCCTCGTATTCCTTATAAGTGCATAAAGATTATTAATCTTTATGTCCTTTGTATTCCTTATAAGCCCATGAATATTATACCATTTATTTACATGGAAAGTACATTATTTTTCAAACTTTCCAAATTCTAATATGCATTAAACTCAATATAGGAGGCTTGTTTACAGCCCATGATAGTCATCGGATAAGCTTCATAACTTGCTATTATTCTACATACTCCCATAATTTAATCGTTGATAGAAAATCTTGTCCATAATATAATTATTCTTGCAAGTACGACAAGTGTCTATTTTATTTGGTATATTATGTTATATAATTTATTTCTAAAAATAAAAGGAGAATATGCAAATGAAAAGATTTAATACAGCATTATTTAGTATTATGTTTGGAATAACTGCCATTTCTATGCCTATTTATAATGTAAGTGCTGCTACTGTTCAAGCTCCTATAACAAGAAGTCAAGCTGAGCAAAGAGCCTTAAATATGATTAATACAACCTGGACATACTCTAAAGACAAAAATGGAAACATAGCCTCAACTGATGCTAATATCGTTACTCAGCCTAATCAATATTCTAATCTTACTACTGCTCAAGTTACTGGTATACCCTACGATTGGGGCGGACAAGATGGACTAGATTCAAATTCTATTAATACTCCTTGGACAAGTTTTTTAGACGCAATAACTAGAGGTGCTTTTGCTGGAAATGTTAACACTACTGCAGGATATAGCTATGTAGCTGGAACTGCAGGTATTGATTGTTCTGGATTTATACAAGCTACATTCAACATACATGACTACAAGATTTCAACTTCAACCATGTTTGATAAGTACTTTACTAAAATAAATTTAACTGACCTAAAGCATATGGATATTTTAGATAGACCTGGTGACCACGTTGTTATATTTGATAAATGGGGTACATTAAATGGAGTTAATGGAGCCTACACATACGAATCAACATGGGATCAATATTTCGGTGGAATTCAAGGTACAAAACAATATTTCGTAACTATGGATGATATTAATAACGGATATATTCCTGGTAGATATGTAAATATAGTTGATGATTCCCAAAACTCAACACCTACACCAGTGTCTAACCCTACTCCGCCTGCAGCTTCAACACCTACTCCTAATCGAAGTTCAGTTACAGCAGGTATATTTGCTCAAATAACAAATGTTAACAATGCTGCAAACTTCAGAGTTAGCCCTTCAACAACTTCTGCTATAGTTAGTACTATACCAAAGGGAACCATACTTTATTTAATTACTTCTTCCAATGGATGGTATCAAGTAAACTATAATGGCCAAGTTGGTTGGGTATTAGGTAATCTAGTTACTTCAATTCCAAGTGGTAAATATGTTACTATAAATAATGTTTATCAATTAAATATAAGAAGTAATCCATCAACAAGCTCCTCAATAGTTGGAATTTTAGCACAAAACCGGTATGCTCAAGTTCTTGATTACTCTAAGGATGGTAATTGGATCAAAATAAGCATAAATGGCATTCAAGGTTTTGCATATAGTAAATACCTAAGATATATATATTAAAATTAAATTAATATAAAATTAAGAGAAGCCAAGTAATAAGCTACCTGGCTTCTCTGTATTTAAATATGTTCTACTTTAAACCTTGCTCGTATGCTTCCACCATTTTCTTAACCATGTTTCCGCCTACTGATCCAGCTTCTCTAGCAGTAAGATCTCCATTATATCCTTGTTTTAAGTCTACGCCAACTTCTCTAGCAGATTCCATTTTGAACTGATTTAATCCTTCCTTAGCTTGTGGTACTAATACCTTATTTCCTCCGTTTGCCATAATTCTTTTCCTCCTTTTAATTTTATAATATTTTGTTCTTTTGCTATGTTGTTTTGTAATATAAGTTTGTGCATTTTCATACTTATTAACCTATTAAATTATATGTAAAAAATCTAATATTTATTTTAATTGGGACAACTAGGCATTACTTGTTACCATTTCATAATTCCTTTTAATATTTCCTTCAACTTATTAGCCACTACCTAATTTTTAGTTAAACTTATCCATTATATCCCACCTGAATTTAAAGCAATAAATAGTTCTAAAATCTTGCCTTATCTTCTATCAGTTTCTTATATTCTATCATTTCCTTTACAGGATTTAATTCTTCATCCTCTTTTATATAAATTACAAACTTAGGATACAAACTAACAGACTCATATAAATCTCTTATGCATTCTTTTAATTTATTAATATGCACATAGCAACAAGCCCTGTTATAATACAGGAATCCAGTTTCAGGATTATTATAAATTCCAGCACTAATAATCTTTATTGCAGTTTCATACTCTTCTCTCTCCTTATAAATCACTGATAGATTTAAATAACTATACGGATAGTTAGAATTTTCTGATATAGATAGTTTATAGAAATCTATTGATTCTTCAGTACGTCCTAATCCGCCTAGCACTACTCCTTTGTTAAATAGCGCTAAATAGTGATTTCGATCAAGTTCTAAGCTATGCTCTAACATTTGTAGGGCTAATTCATACTGTCCCAATTCTTCATATATGGCACTTAGATTTGTAAATGCCCAAAAATCCTTGTCATTCATGGATAAAACTTTTTTATAGCATTCTATTGCCTCTGCCTTTTCTCCAGTTTCATCGTAGGCACCGGCAAGAAAAAAGTATGCTCTATTATATTCTGAATTTAACCTAATGGCTTCTTTATAATATTTTATTGCTTGCTCATACTGCTTTTTATTATCATATATTATAGCAAGGCCATAATAAGCTCTCTCATCTTTAGGGTTTAAATTTAGTATTTCTTTATATTTTTGTTTAGCTAATTCATATTCTTCCATTTCGTCGTAAATTAATGCTATGTCAAGTAGTAATTCTATATCCTCTTTACCACCTAAACAATTATAAGCTTTTTTATAAAAACTAAGAGCTTTATGTATTAATCGATCTTTATAAAAATTTTTAGCTATTATCTTATAGTTATCTACTTTATATTTATCACCAGACATACTATTACTCCTCTAAATAATATATTTCCTTACATATATAGTCTTTCTATATCTAATTTTTTATTATACATTCTTTAATATTATACATATCAATGCGTTAACTTGATATAAGTAAAGTAAAATTTCCTGTTTTTCATATTATACGGCACTTTTTTAGTTAATGCTTGGCTCTTTTTTGAATAATAGACACTTAAATTTATAGATAAACAACATCAAACATTAACTTATATTAGGTATTCCTGTGAATATCTCTGACAGCACATTTAACAATTTTAAGCTAGCTCTTGGCGAAGTACCTTAGAAAATTAATGTAATTAAATATTGTCTGAGCGTTAGCGAGTTTATTTAATTTCATTAATTTTCTTTGGTACGAGCCTTAGAGATTGCTTGAAATTGTTAATAGTGCAAAAGAGAAATCCATAGGAATACCTGAACTAAGTCAAAGTTCAGGCTTGCTTATCTATAGAGCACACTTTGTTTTTTCCTGTGTGCTTTGCATAGTACAAGGATTTATCAGCTTGACTAAAAATAACTTCTGGTTGCTCTGTTGTATCTGGATAAGTAGCAACTCCAATTGAAACTGTAATATAAATTGTTTTTCCATTCGGCAGCGCAAAAGGATACTTTTCTATAACCGCCCTAATACGTTCACCTATTTCAAGTGCTTTATTATTAGAACATTTAGCAAGTACTATAGAAAACTTGTCTCCTTCTATCCTACCCAATATATCTAATTTACCACATGCCCCACTTAGTATATAAGCTACCGATTTTAATATAGAATCACCTGCTAAATTACCATAAATATCGTTTACTTTTTTAAAGAAATCAATATCAATAACTAAAACTGAAATGAACTCTCTTTTGTGCGTTGTATTTTCTATAGCTTGATTAAACAATCTTGTAAAATTTTTTGTATTATTTAATCCTGTAAGACAATCTTTTCCAGCCTGATTTTTCATCTTTTCCAATTCTTTATTGACTTTTTCAATATATTGAACTAAATAGTATACTGTAAAACATGTAACTATTGTACAAACCCAAAGAAAAGTTATAACTACTACAATGACTGATATATTATTTATAAATAACTCTTGAAACGTCTTTATTACTTCCACTATATATGCAACCCCTTTCACACCAGTTAAAAACAGCAAAACTTAGGGTGAAAAACATTAAATATCTTTAATCATTGTATTCTTATTTTTAGTATATGATAAACCTTTAATTTTTGATAATTAAACATTTTGCTCCATGAAAATAATTAAATGGTGCTTAGTCATCTTTAAAAAACAACTATTCAGTATGCTATTTTATTTAAGATGTCTTAAATAAAATTATTGCAAGAATATAATGTTAAGATTTAGCATAATATTTATAGATATATAAGATATAATAAGGTAGTTATAATATGTTAAATATACGCATCCTTCAAATTTTTTTTATAATTTTTATTCTAATCATTCCTCCCACACTTATAGTTCTAACCATATATGACTTTAAAGAGTTAAAAGAAAAAATTAAAAAACTACGATAACTATTTATATCCTCTGTATGATTACGTAAATTTAAAAATCTATATTGTAATATATAAAAATCCGTTGACAAAATGTTCTGTCAACGGATTTAATATATTTATATAGTACTTTAGGCATCTGAAAAGAAATAACAAGTCAAAGATGCGACGGATATTTTGCGTCAGACAAGGAAGCAGGTTCCGCAGATAGCCGACCCTATCTAAGGGTTCTGCCGACGCAGTATGACGTAAAATATACTAGCATACTGACTAGTTATTTCTTTGAAGATTCCTTAATATTGTCATCCCAAGATTGTTCTAATTTTTTCCGCCACCACCGCCGGTAACTCCTCTTGTCATTCCGTTTTGTCCTTGTCCAAAGGCACCTTGCGTATTAGAATTAGACTTATTTGTGGTCTGTGGTAATGTAATTAAAAGACTATCGCCTTCTTTAACTCCACTTACTATTTCTACTGAAGTTTCATTTTGAAGTCCTATTGTTACCTCCGTAAGCTTCCCTTGGCTTCCGCTTCCACTTGAGTTTCTATATTGATTTGTTGAACCTTGTCCACTATTTTGACCATTTCCAGAACTATTTCCACCTACATTTGATGTTTTATTTTCTGTTTTACCTGCTCCTCCCGCTGATGGTATCATAACATACTGTTTTCCGTTTCTTTGTATCAGAGCTTCTGATGGAACTGTTAGTACATTTTCTTTACTTTCAACTGCAATAGTTACATTAGCATTCATACCAGGTTTTAAATCTTCTGGATTGCTTACTGAAACGGTCACATCATACGTACTTACATTATTTGTTGTTTTTCCTATCTGTGAAATTTTTTGAACTGTACCTGAATATATTTTACCTTTAACCGCATCAATACCTATATTAGCATTTTGTCCTACTTTTACTTTACCTATATCAAGTTCGTCTATAGGTACAATAATTTGCAATTGTTTAGGATCAACTATTGCAGCTATAGCTTTATCCTGTCCAATACTATTTCCTTCTTTAAAACTTAAAGTAGAAATAACACCATCTATTGGACTAGTTACTGTATCTTTGCTTAAATTTGATTGTTTAAAGCTTAAATCACTTTGGGCTTGTTGTATTTCAAGTTCCTTAGCCTGAATATTATTCTGTATAGTTGAATCATCTAGTTTAAATAAATTTTCACCTTTCTTTACTGCTGATCCTTCAGATATATATACCGAAGCTACTTTACCACTTTGAGGAAATGCAATTGGTACTTCTAAAGTATCATTTACCACTATTATTGCAAGTCCACCATAGGCTTGTTTAAGTGTTGTAACATCATCTCCTGATGACGCATATACTGACTTTATCACCCCATCTATCGGTGCTTTTATATAAAGATCATCTAGATTTTTTTGTAGTTGACTAAGTGCTAATTGTTTCTGTGCCAAAGTGTTTTGTGCTGTTGTAATATCTTGAGCTCCATTACTATAATTAATCTTACAAATTAAATCCCCTTTTTTTATTGTATCACCTTCTTTAACAGAAAGACTCTCAATAGTTCCAGTAATTTGCGAATAAACATCAACTTGATTCACACTTGTAACTGTTCCTGTAGCTTGTACACTTATATCTAAATTAGCTCTTTTAACTTTAGCAGTTATGACTTTGCTACTCGTTACCGTTTTACTACCTGTGTATTTTTTATATCCGAAATATCCTCCCCCTGCAACTGCTACAATTAATACACAGCTAACTATGATTTTTGATATTTTTTTGTTCATTTTGATCCTCCAGTTCAATGTTAATTAATTATTAAAAACTTTTTTCCTATTTTAAATTTACAAATACTAATCGCCAAAAAATAAATCTTAATGATACATATTATAAAAAACATTTAACTATTTAAGATATTTGCTTATAAATGCAAGATTATCCGAATCATCTCCCTGACATAATATATTATTTCACGTTAAATATTACATAGGTAGTGTGACATCCTAGTGGCAAAATTGTTAATAAATTATGAATGAAAGCACTTTATTAAATAAAAAATATGTGCGTAAAGTCAACCTGTCATCTAACTTTTTTGAATATATATTGTTACTTCAAGAAAATTTTTCTGAACTAATATATATTCTAAAAAGTTGGGGTTACATTAACTTTACGCACATGATTTTATATTTCTTCTATTTCTTCTGTTTCCAGTTTAAAGCCGTTTATCTGAACATCTTCAGTTAATTCAATTAACAGGCACTTTTTACCGTTTTTATCTCTCACTTGTCTAACTGAACTTAGCTCCTTTGGAGTTATAGTTATATTTGTAGTTTCATTCTCAATCTTTATAGATCTACTATTGAAATCTGGGACTATGTTTTTAATTTTAAATTCATAATCTCCGCCACATACCTGTTCAAAAGCACTTTGTAAGCTCTCAGTTTCCTTAATACCACTTTCCTCTAAAACACTTTTTATTTCCTTCATATCCACAGAAGGATCTTCTTCCCCTTCTTCATCTTGGTATTCAAGTTTTTCATTTATTCTCTCATATATTTCTTGCATGGTTTCAGGTTTTATTTTATCTCCAACCACTGTATTTAATATAGCATTGAAGCTTTCTTTTTCTTCTATTCCAGTAGGTTTGATACTACAGTCTAATATATCCTCTACAAAAACTGTATTCATTTGCTTTGCTTTTGATGAATAATATACTACCTTATTTACATCTACATAATCACTACTAAAGCTTGGAAACATGAATCCATCTAAAGGAGAGTTCAAGTTTATTACAGTATCTAAGGCTGAGTTCGGCTTAAAAGCCATCTCTGCATAATCAAATTTTAAGGCTTTTTTAGGAACATCAACCTTATTTACACTACATAGAATAAATTCGATAGCTTGTACATAATCGTCTATAGCTTCCTCAGCTTCTTCTTTTCTTTTTTTATTTCCTTTAAAATGTTCAGCTTTAACAAAGTTTATAACTATATCAGTTTCATATGTATAGTTCTTAGCCATCTTTTCTACTACCATATCCGCATATTCTACAATGCTTTGTCCTGAACTTAGGGCATTATAAAGAATAGTTTGAGTACTAATAAAACCTGATTCATTTATACCATCTTGATTATTAGCAATATTGAGATTTTGTAATTCAGTCGTATCAATACTGCTTGCTACTGCAACTTCATTCTGAGTTTGATTTGAATTGGACATTTTAAAGTCTAACTCAAATATCTTTGCATCGATGGTACCTGTCAAAACTTTTTTAAAGTTATTCAAATAGAGTTCTCTTTTTTCCATATCCATCATCTCGAAATAATTAAGTTCTTTCGTTATGATTTCTCCATTATCCTTTTTTAGATATACGCTATATATCTCCTTAATAGGCATCATATAACTGTTTAATTTAAATTCTTTCCTTAAATCGGCTAAATCCTTTTTATTCATACTTTATACCTCGCTTTTTATACTGGTGTTTATAGGTTCAATTTTAATTATATCAATAATATTATAACACTGGTTTACAATTAATTTAACTGTAATGTATAAAGAATCTCAAGACTCAGATGCCTAATAATTCACCTGAGTCTTGAGATTCTTTATACTAATATTTTTAACATTTCATTAACTTTTTAATACTTAATCTTTTAAAGAAATTTAACAACATATCTAATTAATCTATTTTTTTTCATATAGTAAATGACTACCAGTGTCTCTAATAGCCTCTACTGAGTCATACAAACCATCTTTCACTTCCGCCTTGAATACTTTTCCATCCTCAGTATGTTCTTCATCTGGAAAATCATCTTCAACGATATCGTTATATCCAAATGGCTTACCCACTGGTACTTTATCTAATTTGCTTAAGTCCACATGGCTTCTTTTTGACATCTTTATGTCCTCCTTATTAATTTATTGTGCATTCATAGTATGTCTACAATAGTAATTATTATTTATCAAAGTTTTTTCTTTTTATCTTTTCCAAACTATTTTTAAACCTTATTATTCCACATAAAACCGAAGATACCAAAAAGTAAATATATGTGTTAATAACTAATCAGTTACTAATATATACACCTTTAAATTAATTCCATATTAGGTTATAATTTATATCATATAATTAAAATTAACAATGCAAAGAGGGGTTATAGTTATGAATTTTTTAAAAATATCTGATTTAGCATATAAACAATTTAACATATTCTTAGAAGAAAAGAATATCCCATTTAAAAAAATAAGAATTTATCCTGCTGGAAAGTCCTGTCATGGTACAATGTTTAATATCACTGTAGATAATCCAAAAGAAGGGGATTTAATTCAACAAATTGAAGAAATAACTTTTATAGTTGATAGAAATCTTTTTATTCAATACAGTGGGTTCATACTACTATGTGGTGATGAAAATGGACTTGGAACATTTTCATTAGAACCAGTGTTTAAACCTGAACAGAGTGATTGCAGCAGCTGCCATGGTTGTTCAAGCTCTGATGATTAATTAAAAACACTTTATTATAAAGACCTCCATGAAACTTTTCTGGAGGTCTTTATGTATTTTCTTGTTATGTCTATAGTTTATGTTTTTTAAAGCTTTTGTATCTAATTCATTATTAAGAAATTATTAAGAAATTTATTAACTTTATTTTAAGATTTTTCCACTATACTAAGTATATAGATATTAAAAGAAATGAAACAAGGAGGAATTTATATTGAAACATTCTAAAAAAATTGCTTTATTCTTTTCTATGATTCCTGGAGCAGGTCATATGTATCTTGGCCTTGTAAGACAAGGCATTCAGCTTATGCTTTTATTTTTTCTTACCTTTTCTATAATTGCATCAGTTAATTTAGATGTATTTGCAGCTCTATTACCTATAATTTGGTTTTATAGTATTTTTGATGTGAGATTAAAAGTTACGAGTGATGAACCATTAGTTGATTCTGACCTGAAAATCTTCTCAAGCATTACTTCACAGGAGGGATTTATAAAAAAGAATACCACTTACAAATACATCGGATATGGCTTTATTTTAATAGGAGTAGCCGCATTAATTAATAATTTTGTTTTTCCTTTAATTAATGATTATATAGGTTATCAATTTATTAGATTTATTAGACACGCTTTTAATTCCTTAATTCTTATAATTATTGGTTTATCCTTTTTAAGAAGTAAACCTAATCTATACTCCAAGAAAGGTAATGAAAGTTTATGCAAGGACGAAGAGTAGGTACCCTAACCTTAGGAATAATTTTAATAATAATTGGCATTGCTTATCTGTTAAGTAATATTTATAATCTAGAAATTAGTTTTCAGATTCTCAAATGGTGGCCTATTACTTTTATAATGATAGGTATAGAAGTTCTTATTTATAATCACAAAGCTTTAAAAGAAAACTGCTCAATACGCTTTGACGGAATAAGTCTTTTCCTTATAGTACTAATTTTATTTTTTTCCTTTAGTGCTTGTGTTTTTAGTAAAATAAGTACGGAGATTTTAAATCCTAATTCTCCTATTTACTATCAAAAGTATTTAAACTGTATTTAGAAACAGAATAAATGAGACTACATCAGTAATACACTAATGTAGTCTCATTCATATAGACAAACTCCTATTTTATAACTTATTTATAATTTACTCATCATCTCTCAAAATATTTATATTTTTCCCGCTTAATACCTTATTCATATTTCTAACAGCGCACATCTTTCCACACATTGTACAAGTATGTTCATCTTCAGGCTTTGACTCTTCTCTATATCTTCTTGCTTTTTCTGGGTCCATAGCTAAGCTAAACATCTTTTCCCAATCTAATTCTCTTCTAGCTTGACTCATAGCATTATCCCACTCTCTTGCCCCTTTAATTCCTTTTGCTATATCTCCAGCATGTGCTGCAATCTTTGATGCAATAATTCCTTCTTTCATATCTTCCAAGTTTGGAAGTCTTAAGTGTTCCGCAGGTGTTACATAGCATAAAAAGTCTGCTCCTGAAGATGCAGCCAAAGCTCCACCAATGGCAGAAGTAATATGATCATAACCTGGTGCTACATCTGTAACTATAGGTCCTAATACATAAAAAGGTGCATTGTGGCACAATTTCTTTTCTAGAAGCATATTAGCCTTTATTTCATCTAAACTCATATGGCCAGGTCCTTCTATCATAACTTGTACATTTCTCTCCCAGGCTCTTTTAGTAAGTTCCCCTAAAGTCATTAGTTCTTTGATTTGGCTAGCATCTGAAGCATCTGCTATAGATCCCGGACGACAAGCGTCTCCTAAACTTATAGTTACATCATATTTCTCACATATATCTAAAACTTTATCAAAATGCTCATAGAATGGATTTTCTTTGCCGTTTAGCTCCATCCATGCAAACATTAAAGCTCCTCCTCTAGATACAATGTTAGTAAGTCTTTTGTTCCTTTTAAACACTGCTGCAGTTTCTCTATTAATTCCTGCATGAATAGTCATAAAGTCTACACCATTTTTTGCATGTTTTTCAATTACATCTAAAAGTTCTTCTTCAGTTAAATCCGTTAATTCTCTATCATAAAAACCTACTGCATCATAAATAGGTACTGTACCAATCATTGCAGTGGACATATTTATTAATTTTGTTCTAAATTCTTCTGTTTTGCCAAAACAACTTAAATCCATTATAGCCTCAGCCTTCATATCTAACGCTACTTTGACTTTTTCTAATTCATTGTCTATAGAATTACAATCTTTTGATATACCTAAATTAACATTTATTTTAGTTCTTAGTCCTTCCCCTACTCCTTCTGGACTTATTGACTTGTGATTTTTATTTGCTGGTATGGCAACTCTTCCCTCAGCAACAAGTTCCATTAATTTGTTTATATCCATTCTTTCTTTTTTTGCTACTATTTCCATTTCCTTTGTAACTATTCCTTTTCTAGCAGCATCCATTTGTGTTGTATAATTCATTATACCCATCTCCTTTATGATTTTTGTAAAAATCAACTAGCATTAGGCAAGGACTTTTATACCAAGAGATAAAATTTATTTCACTACACCCCACAACCCTTAGTTATTTAAAATAACTTTTTATGTAAATAATATAGTTTCCAAGCATTACTCTGCCTATTAAAGTGAATTAAAACTATCGTAACAAATAAAAAAGAAGCCATCAACGGCTCCCTCATAAACACTTTAATAGTAATAAATCCAGACTATAAATCTGCATTTTTATTACCTACACAAAGTACTTCCCTACGTTGGAATTATCCAAATCAGGTTATGAGGGTCAGAACTAACAGTTCTATCTCAGCCCATTATATGGGCCCCCCTAGCGCTATTTAATTTTAATAACATGAAAATCATAACATAATTACTACTATTTTTCAATGAGTAAATATTAATAATTTTTTATCCGATGACTACCCACTCTAATACTCCCATCTGATTCAAGTTTCACTTCATATTTTACTTATTATTTTCTGACTGATATAATCAAATACCTTCTGTTTTTTTGTAACTAAGCTAGCTGATTTTTTATCATTAATATTTACTTTGAGCAAAATATATTGTGCCAAAAATGATTCAAAAGGAAGCCAACTTGCATGAGTCATTGGTATTATATATCTAGTTGCACCTCTCATTTCTCTAAAGAGCATAGATCTACTTTTTAAAGGGAGTGTTTTATCAAACAAGGCATCAATAAAAGTGACTTTAGACTTATCAAGCAAATGTGTATAAGAGAGAGGATCTATTCTAAATAAGGGGTGTATAAGTCTACTGTGCAGTATTTGAGACAAGTTCATATTTTTCACAATAGGATATTGTTCTTTATAAATACTATACAATCGTTCTTTATCATTTAAATAATATTCAGGTTGAAGTCCTTTTTCAAAAAGCCTTCTTGCAAAAGCTGTAACACTAGATTCATGTATTATTTTAGGTATATGACCTCCTGTAGTCATAAATATAGTTTGATTAATCCTTTTATCTAGAGAAGTAACTATAGATGAAATCATTCCCCCAAGACAGTATCCTACTACACAATTATTTTCATTCCAAAGCTTTTGCTGTTGCAATAAATCTATAGTTGATTGTACATCAACTACTGCATGTTCCCAAAATTTGTACATTACATTAATATCGGGCCAAATATAACTTCTTCCACTAACAGATTTATCCTCAACACGAGTGTAATTCCCCGGAAGTATTATTATGCTTGAGTTAACGCCTACAGAAGCTAAATGAGTACCCATCCATAGCATGAATTTTACATTTCTACTACCTAACCCATGTAATATAAGTACAGAAGCCCTTGTTTTTCCTCTAGGTTCAAAATTATATATTTCAACATTTTCTGTTCCAGGAGCTGGATTTCTATATAATGTTCTATATCTAATATAGCTGCATCTATAAAAAGCACCCTTTAAAATATATCCTTCAACAAAATCTATATTCTTTTTTACATAAGAAAAATCAATTATCATATATTTATATTCCTTTATTATTTATTCTTTATATTTATATGTAAATAAATTAGTTTTGTATAACAAAAAAAGCTGCCTAAACAGCTTCTTTTATTAAGGTCTAGTTTGATATTCCACTACAAGTTTTCCATTTTCTTCAGATACATTTAAAACTTTGAAACCTTTCTTTCCTAATTTTCTAGAAGCTTTAGTGAATTGTTTTTCATCTTTATATGTTCTTTGGGTCAATTTTTTCATAAGTTATCATTCCTTTCAATTAAGTATAAATACATTAGTATATAATATATTATCCTTTTTAGTACTTTATAATGATATAAAAAATCAAAAATATATAATTTTAGGCATCTGAAATAAAATAACAAGTCAAATATACTAGCATACTGATTAGTTATTTTTTTGAAGATGCCTTATAGTATTATGTACCTGCAACATCTGAATTATCCGACGATGTAAGTAATGATTTAAATTTAGTGTTAACATTTTGCTACACTATAACATAATATGTAATGCAATCTTTTATAGGAGAGTATAAGAATGTATTTTCACTACTTCAGATGAGGTCCTGAATGTTCGCTACTTGTAGGTAGTGTTATTGGCTCAATGACATCTAATCCTCCCAATACATCCCCTCCAAGCTTTACTCCTCTAAAATCTCAATCACATATTTTGCAGATGACTGGATTAGGAATTGATGATACTTTATTAAAATCCTGTTTGTTTAAAAAAATATATATATGGTTCAGAGACAATATAGAATTTTGGGTATGGCTAACTTTTATAGGTGGAGGGCATGCTATAGGTTGGAGATGGAATAGTTCATACTGGATTTACTTTGAAATAGACTTAAGAAAAGTCGAAAGTTTTATATGTTACCATTAAATTTTAAGCTTATGTTTTAATAAGCTTAAAATTCTCTTAAAATCATCATACGTATATAGTCTGAAACTTAATATTTCTATTGCACACTATATGCTAATGTGGTATATTTAAGAGGTAGTCAATTTGACTACAAAGATTTAATATCATAAAACAACATCTCCTTTTCCGGAAATGTGTTATTTGTGAGTTATTAGATCCATAATTTTGAAAAAGGAGGTATGTTGAAATGGCAGATAAAACAATAGCATGTAAAGATTGTGGAAAAGATTTCGTATTCACTGAAGGCGAGCAAGCTTTCTACAAAGAAAAAGGATTCGAAAACGAACCAACAAGATGTCCTGATTGCAGAAGAGCTAGAAAACAACAAAACAATAGAGGTTTCAGAAGATAATTAATCTTTATTAAAAGGCTGTTGAGTATTCAACAGCCTTTGTTGCTTTACCAAATGACTAACCGCTGGATTGGTTCAACTAAGAATCAGTTGGGGATTCAACCCCATTTGATTCAACTTTCACTTTATCTTTTAGCTTTCTCAATCTTTAAGTTCTTACCTTTTATAGTGCTATCTTTAAGTTTTTCTAACACTTCATTGCCGTGGCCGCCCATTATATCTACATAAGTATAATGGTCATATATATCTATTACTCCCACAGTATCTGCGGGTAACCCTGTTGCTCCTACTATTGCACCAACTAAATCACCTGGTCTTATCTTATTTTTCTTTCCAGCTTTAATGTATAGAGTTGTTATTTCACTACCAACATCAGCTTTCTTTTCCTTTTTCTTTGTTTTTATACTTCTTAATCTTAAGTTAAACTTTTCAATAGACTCGGTCGTTACCTCTTCTGTTGGAACTTCCTTTTGTGGTATATCATGCCCAATAAATTTTTGTATAGATTCTAAAAATCTAAGCTGATTTGGATTAACTAAGGTTATCGCTCTTCCTGCTTTTCCAGCTCTTGCAGTTCTACCAATTCTATGTACATAACTATCTGTATAAAGTGGTATATCATAATTTATAACATGAGTTACATCATCTACGTCTATTCCCCTTGCTGCCACATCAGTAGCGACTAATATATTAAACTCACCTTGCTTAAACTTGTTTATAGTATCCAATCTCTCTTCTTGAGTTAAATCTCCATGCAGTTCATATGAATCAAAGCCTTTTCTCCTCATTTTGTTTGCTAACATACCAACATTAGCTTTTGTCTCACAAAATATAATAGCTGAATCTACTTCTTGACTACATAATATTCTGCAAAGGCTGCTAAACTTAAACTTTTCATCCATCATATAATAGTTTTCATCTATTTTTTCTCCAGTAACCTCTTCAGGTGTAATACTAATTTTTACTGCATCTTTCATATATTTTTCAGTAATTCTTTCTACCTTCTCTGAAATAGTAGCTGAGAAAAGCATTATTTGTCTATTACTTGGAGTCTTCTTTATTATAGCTTCTACATCATTAATAAATCCCATATCAAACATTTGATCTGCTTCATCAATGATTACAGTATTGACTTTAGAAAGGTCTATGTTTCCTCTTTCTATATGGTCAAGCATCCTTCCAGGCGTGCTTACAATTATATGAACTCTCTGTTTTAATACTCTTGTTTGTAAATCTATAGGTTGCCCGCCATAAATAGCTATACTTCTTATTCTTTTAAATTTCCCTATATTGTCTATCTCTTTTGATACTTGAACAGCCAATTCCCTAGTAGGAGTAAGTACCACTACTTGAACTAATTTTTCTTCTAATTCTGTTTTCTCCAGTATAGGTATTGCATATGCTGCTGTCTTTCCAGTACCTGTCTGAGATTTTACAATTATATTTTTTCCCTCCAAAGCGGGCGGTATTGCATCTTTTTGCACTTGTGATGGATCTTTAAAACCCATATTCTTTACTGACTTTAGTATGCCTTCGCTTATATTCAATTCTTCAAAACTATTTATATTTTTCATTTTTAACACCTATCTCTATAAAAATTTTATTATTAAACAAAAGTAAACTAGAACTTTAAATTTCTAGTTCCTTTTTTTATTTTTAATCCTAATGAATGTGCTGACATTTTTCTACTATACTACAAAATTCTCTCTTACACAACACAATTTTGTATACATCACAATTATTTAAAAAGTAAATACTAAAAAAAGCATATATCATATTTACTTTATGACAATGTAAATCAAACACAAGGAGGTATTTAGCTTGAATTTAAATTCGAATTACAGAAAAAAATTTGCTGTATATATTCTTATAAGCTTATTATTTGCTATACCATCTGTTACATTATATAGAAAAATTACAGTTTTAGCTTTACAATACCCTATGTTCTCATTACCGACTAATTCATATGACGAAGATGAATTAAAAAGGTCGGTAGCAACCATATATAATAAACGTTCTTCTGCATTTGTTACAGGAGATTTAGTATCTTTAAAAGACCTTTTTGACACTTCACATAAATATGGTCAATGGGCTCTTGAACATGAGACAAAACGTATTAAATATCTACATACTTGGTCTAAACAAAGAGGTATGAAATTTACTAATGTGCAATCTACAGTTAGAGTAAAAAAAATTTATCCTGGCGATAAAGTGGTAAAAATGGCTTTAGAAGAGAGTTATAAATTTGACTATATATATCCTCAGGATCAAACACCTGTTACTAATTCATTTGGAGTAGGAATAAGACATACTTTAAGTCTTACTAAAAAGAATGATATATGGGTAGTTTATAATGACTGGTACACTGATTGCTTTGAAGATGCACTACAGGCTTACTCCGGGGAAATACAGGATAACCTTATACCTCCTGACTCACAAGATACTTATAATTTAGATTCTAAACATAGCCCTACAACTATAATTAATATCCAAAACTACAAAAAACCTTATTATAATAGAGAAAAAGCCATAGAGTATGCTGACAAATTTTGTGGAGCTGCTTGGGGTAGTGGTAATGACTTTAAATACAATAAAAATTATAGAGACTTTAATGGTATCGGTGGTGACTGCACAAATTTTGCATCTCAGGTACTAGGTGATAAGGAATCTGGTGCTCTTCCAATGGATTATACATGGCGCTGTGAATACTCAAAATACGGAAATAGCCAAGGTACTATGGCATGGGTAAATGCAGATAGTCTAAAAAATTACTTGATACACAATGGCAAAGGAACCATTATAAAACGTGGTACTTTTAAAGAACTTACAGCCTCTCATCCTGAATATCCTGGTGGTATTATACAAAAACTTCAATTAGCGGATTTTGTATGCTATGAGAAAAAAGGAAACATTGATCACTTTGCAGTAATTACAAGCCAGGACTCCCACGGATATCCACTAGTTAATTCTCATACTACTGATAGGTACCATGTGCCCTGGGATTTAGGATGGGGAGATAATAAAATTAGGTTTTTTCTTATTCATATTAATAGCTAACAACCACTATGCTACATCTATCCTTAACTTCCAAAACAAATATATAAATTTTTATCTTGGTGTTCAGGCTCTAATCAGTAAAAATACTTTACAAATAAGTTTATTGATTAACTTTATTCTTATTAAAAAGGAGGGATAATCATTGAAAGATAAAAAAATGCTAACTTTAATTACTTTTTTAATATTTAGTTATATTTTAGTTAATTATATATTTCCAATTAAAGATTCAAACTTAAGCATAGATACTCAATCAAAGACCATAACCGAAAATAGCGAAAAAAAAATTATATATTTAACTTTTGATGATGGACCTAGTGCAGTAATAACAAATAAAATTTTGGATATTTTAAAAGAACAAAACATAAAGGCTACTTTCTTTGTGGTTGGCAATAAAATTCAGGGGAGAGAAGATATTTTAAAAAGAATATATACTGAAGGACATACAATTGGACTTCACACCTACACACATAAGTATAGACAAATTTATTCTAGTGAAGATGTTTTTATAGAAGAAATGAATAAAACTTCTGAAGAAATTAAAAAGGTTATTAACATTGAGCCTACAGCAATAAGATTTCCTTCAGGGAGTAAGAAACATTTAACTTCTAGTCTTCTTGAAAAACTCCATGAGCACAATTATAAAATATATGACTGGAATCTATGTTTATCCGATGGAATTGATTATAATACACCTGCAACTAAGTTATACAAAGAAGCTACTGCAAAGTGCATTAATCCAAACAAAATATTTTTACTTGCTCACTGTGATCAACCTAATAAAAATACATGTGATGCGCTTCCAAATATAATAAAACATTATAAGGATTTAGGCTATGAATTTCAATCTATTACTAATGATACTCCTGAATACCATTTTAGAGTATCAAAATAATTATTATTATACAGTTCTCTGTTGTTTTAATTTAATTCTAAGACTTTATTATGATTAATCAAATCTATTAAACTAATAAGCTTCTAAGAGGTGTTATAAATGAAAAGACGCAATTTTCTATTCATAATTATAATATTTGTTTTAGCATCTATTTTTCTTGATGCTGTGTCCATTAGAGCACAAGAAGTAAAAAAAGACTTAGCTGCAGTATCAAGTAAAAGCAAAAGCAAATGTAACATATTGGTAGATTTAACTGAACTAAAACTATTTTTAATAAATGAAAATGCAAATGAAATAATAAAAAGCTATCCTGTTGCTTGTGGTAAACCAACCACCCCTTCCCCTATTGGAACATGGACAATTGTAAGTAAGTCTTCAAATTGGGGTAAAGGTTTTGGCTCACGATGGATGGCATTAAATGTTCCTTGGGGAAAATACGGAATACATGGAACCAACAAACCATTGTCAATTGGTGCAGCCCAGTCCCTTGGATGCATTAGAATGTTAAATAGAGATGTAGAAGACCTTTATAATCGTGTGGGTCATGGTACAACAGTGGTAATATATGGCGGACCCTATGGGATTTTTATTAATAATTTTAGAACTTTGGCTCCAGGAGATAGGGGAAGTGATGTGTTTGAAGTTCAAAGAAAAATGAAAAATGCAGGATATTATCCATGGAATTTAGATGGTGTTTATGGAGATAATATGAAAAGTCAAGTAGTTAAATTTAGAAAGGACAATAAGCTTTCAATTACCCACAATATCGATGTGGAATTCTATAACAAAATAGGCATGGAATCTTTTGAATAATGGGTTATAGGGTTTGAAAGTCAAGATATGACTTTCAAACCCTATAACTAGAATATAGTATTATAAGAAACTATCTATTCTTTGTCTCTAAATTCTCTTGCTGCATCTTCAAGCTTTCTAAATGCAGCAACAATCTTTTCAGTCTCCTCTAATCCCAATTTTTCAAGCACTGGTGCTAAATGATTTGTTTTAATATTTCTAAAGTATGACTCATTTGAAGTCTTGGGAGATAAGGATATTTTAACTATTCTACGATTATTTTCAGGTATTTCTCTAACTACATGGCCACTTTTTTCCAAGCGATCTACAATTCCTGAAACAGTGCTTTTTGATAAACTTAGCCTTTTACTTAGATCACTTAATGTAATACCAGGATGGTGGTATAGCACATGCATAAGCATTATTTGAGGCGCTGTCAATCCATGAGCACAGGTTTCCTTTATGATTTGAGCCCTAAACTCTTTAGTCATATCTCTAAAAAGATCTATAATTTCTTCAGCATAGTTAATCAGCTGCTGGTTCATATTTTATCTCTCCTTCATCAAGAACTTTCTTATAACCTACAGTTTTGCCAATCTTTTTGTCTTTTATAAGCATTCCCAATAGTATTATTTAATGCAGATGCACGACTAACTAGATGTATAGGTGCATTATTCATACCTTCATTTGAACAAGGCATCATTGCTATTATCATAACTTTAACTTATCTACCAAATGGTATTTTTCATATCATATATTGTAAAAAAATGTTATATGTAAGTAAATTACATATAACATTTTTTTATAGTATTTCTAATAATTCAGTACACGCTGAACTTCCCTTGATAACATATCAAACGCCTGTCTATTCCTATGATCTAGAGCACTATCAATAAATGCATAAAGTGCATCTAAATATAACTGTTCTCTCTCTGCTTTACTCAATGGATTGATTAAGTAACCCATTGAATAATTTAAAGAACTTACTATTTCTTTTCCAGAATAAATATTATTTAAGACTTCAATGTATACTAACAATTCTGTTCTTAGTAAAGTAAAAAACACTTTATCCAAAGAACTATTTTCTACCTTCTCAGAAGATATTTTTATATAATCTTTATTTAGGGAGGATAATGTTATTTTACCACCATTGTCCACAATAAATTCTGATTTAATATTTTTTTCTGCTTTGACAAATTTTCCATTAAATCCAAGTAAAAAATCCATGTATTCTTTAAAGGATTTTTCAGATAAAGTAAAATTATTCAAAACTATTCTAAGACCCTGTCTTCTTTTAAAGCATATATTGTAAACATCTGTTTTGTTAACATTTTTTTCTTTAGAGATAATCATATTGTCCGTTAATTTATCTAGAGTTCTTTTTGGCATCAATTTCACACCATATTCGAACTTCTCAACGTCATTGTGTTTAGACAAAATAAAATCATTTATTTCCATAAGATATCTCCTCATTTCATTAGTATCTTATGTAATTATACTCGAAAAAAATCACTTTTTGTCCTTTTGCATAATATTCTAAAAAATCAAAAATTAACTTTTTCATTATTACAAAAATAATTAAATTCGCAAAATCTACATTGTTTAGAATATAGTTCTTTATTAAAATCCTTTTGAAAATCATAATTATTAATATTAGTTATAATTCCATTTATAAATTTTTCATTTTCATCATGTTTAATTTGAGAATAATTTATTTCTATATTTTCTTGTTCATATTGAGGCTGCCAAAAAATCATTTTAATATTTTCCGGGTTAACATCTATACCTAACATTTCTTTACATTTTTCTTTAAGAACATAGGTATATACAATGGTTTGAAATCTTTTCTCCATCTCTTTCCCACTAAGTTTTCTATTTTCAGTTTTCCAGTCCCATATTTCAACTTGTCCTTGAGGTTTTGCAATGATTAAATCATATTTAGCTTGAAGTTTTATATGATTCTTTGTCATCTTTATTTCATACTCAGGAAAGTATATATTCTCTTCATTAATAGACATCTTAGCTTTAAGTGCTTTGGTCCACTTAGTTAATTCTTCGTTAGAGTCTTCTATACCTAGGGGCAGTCTCGAAAAATATCTTTCACAAATTAAGTGAAAATCCAAACCTACTTTCATACTTTTATAATATTGCACATCCATAGGAGAATCATTCTTCCAAGATATATCCTCCATATATTGCATTTTAAATTTAAGGGGGCATTTATTAAAGGTATTTAGAGAGTTTTGACTGTAGTAAAAATAATCTAGTTCTCTTATATCTATCACCTGTGACCATATCCTTCCTAGATTTCACTTTCTATAAATTGCTTAAGAACAGTAAAATATTTTGAAGGCTTATCTTTTCTATTGCCTTCATTTTCATGGTGTGCCATTAATACTAAATATTCCTTTGCTCTTGTTATAGCAACATATAATAGTCTTATTTTTTCATTTAATACATCTACTTTAGCCTGAAGGAACGGATTTCTACACACACTTTCTCCAAGTATTCTCTGTATTTCCGCTTTCCCAATAGCTACAGGATTTCTAAAATCATCTTTAAAATAAAAATAATCAGATCTAAATTTGTTACTGAGTGAAGTTGGATAATTATAGTCAGTAAGACACAATAAAAATACACAATTCCACTCTAACCCCTTTGATTTATGACAAGTAGCCACTGTCACTCTTCCCGGAACTGGCTCATAACCCTGCAAATCATAGATTATATCTGCTATATGCTTAAATATGGGATTCTTAGTATTCAAAAGTTGATCTGAAATTTCTTCTAATATTAAATTAGGATTATCTTTTGTTTCAAACTTAACATAAGACGCAACTGCCTGTGCCATAGCTTTATCTTCAATACTAAGATTTAATATACTGCTTATATATAAAATTAGGCTATCTATTGAACTCTGATTATAGTCTAGTATATTTCTTATCATATTTATCTTTTCTTTAAACTTCTTAAATACATCACCATGCAATAATTTTTCTGGAATTGAACTATTAAAGTTGGAATACAATAGGTCTTCAACTTTATGCCTTAATATAAAATTCATTAACAATTCTTTTTCATCACTATTTCCATCTACAAGACTGTCTATTAAAGTTTTAAATTTATAAATATTGTCTGGTTCACCTAAAAAACCTAACACGTATCCCAAAACATTAGTTACCTTAATTCTTTTTTCTGAACTATTTGATAACTCATCACATTCTATATTTATTTTTCTTAATTCTTTAGCTATTTCACTTACATGATTATTAAAAGGAACCAATACTCCTATTGTCTTATCTGGATACTTATTTCTAAAATTCACTATACTTTTCATAGTATTTTCTTTTACTTTATTCCATGAACTTAAGGAGTAACTATAAATTCCACGTCCATTTACCTCTGGATTCTTAAAGTCTTTCATGCCAGATACTAGTGCTATTTTTTGATTTGCTAGGGCTCCTCTACACTTTTCCTCTGGATGCTCTTCTCTGGTATAGGACACCAAATGATTTGCTAAATCTATAATTTGTTTCGAACTTCTTCCCGCCATGTTCATAACATACTTTTTTTCAGACTTATCACAAAAATCAGCGAAAAACTTGGGATCTGAAGAAGTGAAAGTTCCCATAATACTTTGATTAAGATCTCCAACCCTAACTAAATTTCGGCTTTTACCTGAAATCAACTCTAATATTTTACACTGCACTAAATTTGAGTCCTGACATTCGTCCTCAAAGATAAAGCTGTATCTATTTTGAAATTTTTCTCTTAACTTTTCATCCCTCAAAAGGGCTTTATAAGATAAGATAAGCAAATCATTATAATCTATATAACCTTCCATTTTAAGCTTTTGGGTATAAATATCGTAAATATAAGATATACTTTTTATAATGCTGCTTTCTTCAAAATCTTCTTCCCTATCCTTAAGCTTTTCCGGGGAAATATCATTAAGTTTAAGCTCACTGATTAAAGTATCTACCACATTAAAAAAACTTTTCCACCAATCAGAACTTTTTTCCTCATATTTTTTAGTGCCATAGTCTGACAAAAAAGATTTAAATATCCTCTCGCCACCTATTCTTCTCCATTCATTAATACATTCACTTAAATAGAAAACCTTCCTAACATCGTCTACTACTCCAAAGTCTTCATTAACCCCAACAATATCTGGTCTATCTCTTAATATTTTCATAGCAAGACTATGTATTGTCATAACTTCATAAGCGTTAGTCGCTGTTATTTCCTTATCATTTAGCACAGAGCTTATTCTACTTTTGAAATTATTCACCGCACTATTCATATAGGTCACTACAAGAACCTTTCCCGGTTTCTGTCTTTTTTCCTCAATTATTTTTGCTGCTAAGTTAGCTACAATGAAAGTTTTTCCTGCTCCCGGAACTGCTGGTACCGCCATTGTGCCTCCTGTGTATTGCATTATAGGCTTTTGGTCTTCCCTAAAACTCACCTGTATCACCTCTTTTGTTCATTATTTTCTTTCACTAAACATATCTATAATCATATCTGAAAATGTACTTTGCTGTTCATATCCATTTATAGAGTATTCACTACCATAAAAATAAATTTCCTCCTCACACTTTGTCATAAGGCACTTAATTACAGATATTAAATTGTTCTGTCTATTTCTTTCTTCTATTTCGTCTGAATATATATTATTTATATCCCAAGTATTTCTTAACACATAGGTATTAGTGAGTTCTTTAATACTCCTAGGAGACCACATATTGCTATTTATATCTGCCAATATTTGGATTTTGCTATTTATATTCGAAGTAAGAAAACTATAGGGATTAGTTATCACTACACTATTTAAATTTAAGGTAATCCTTTCAAGTTCTCTTAAAGAATAAAAGTCCTGTGCTTCACTTCTTATAAACTTTACAAATTTTTCTTCTGGATTGTCTATTGTGTTAAACTGCACCAGTACCCCTATGAACTTTTCCGCAGCCTCACTTAAATTTTTACATACTGAAATGTTATCTTTAGCTTCCGGGAGAATAATTAATAATTCTAGAAATGCCCTTCTAAAAAATTCATCTAATGGCATTCCTTCCTGCTGCATTAACTCTTTATAACGTTCTATCCAGTCCTTTAAATAATTATATCTTTCTATATTATTAACTCCTATCCTTTCAATAGTTTTTTCCTGTAGCTGCTCCATATTCCTATCCTTTATTGCATACTTTGAAAGTATAGATGCTTTTATCAAATCTAAATTTAATACCATAGAAAAAAATTTTCTATAATCATCAATCGTTAAACTAATATCTATAGATTTATTACAAAGTACTATTAGCACAATTAAGCAATGCACATATGGATTATCTATGAGTCTGGCTTTTTTAGATGTATTCATTACATTTATATCTATATCTCTTAGTTTACTCTCTATTTCGTAGCTTAGTATAAAATCATTAAAAGGAGATATAAGTACTATATCTTGTGGTTTCTTACCTTTTTCTATAAGTTCTTGTATTTTTTCTCCTATCTTATCTATCATTTCACTTCTCAATTGTGAAGACATATCATAATATGCAGGTATTTTATCTTCCCATTGAGGCATCATATTTATAGTTCTTTCATTAATTTTACCTAAAAAATTTATGAATTCTTCATTACATGAAAAATATTCATCTAGCTCAATCTTCTCATAATTAAACCTAATATTTTGATTTAAATATTTACTATCAGCACCATAATAAGTACAAACTGCTCCTTCAGGATTATTAAATAAATGAGCTCCTTGCACATATGACCTTAAGATATTTACAAGTTCTAATTGAGCCGGTGAGGTTTCATCTATGTCATCCACTATAAGATATTTAATATTCTTAAAGTGCTCTCTATAATCCAAATCTGTAAGCAGGTATTTATTATATAAGTAAACACTCATACCATAATCTACTGCCCCTTGTTTTAAGAAGCTATTTATGTAATGTTCTATTACTTCATCCATCTGCTCATAAGTTTCTCTCTGAATTCCTTCTTTAACCTGAAGTGAATTATATAATCTATTTCCTATTTCATCAATATGGACTAATGAGAATGAAGCTTTGCTTATATTAGAAACTAAATCTGATGCTATTCTATTGGAAGTTGAGGTTATATTCATAAAATAACCTTTCTTCTTTCTAAAATAATCTACCAAGACCTCCATCATATAATTTGCAGTATCTCCTGAAACAAACTCCGGTCTTATTTTACCTTTCTTAATTTTACTACAGTTTTTCTCAACAATAGGCCAGTATTTTATAAGTTCTTTTCTTATAAATCCTTGGTATGTTAGTATCTTTGTCTCACCGGATGCTTTTAAACATAACTCTCTTTTCCAGGTTAATCCTTGATATCTATTCATTATAAGCACCAATATATCATTGGTATTAATTTTTTCTTCTTCTACCATGTGTCTATACTTTTTTATTGCTAATGTAGTTTTACCACTAGCTGATTTACCATCTATCATTATATATTTTTCTTTAAAGTTATTGTTTAATATTTTTTCTTCAGCTTCACAATATCTTATTTTCATCACCCCATATAAAAAAATTTAATATAATACCAGGCACCTGTAATTTTTCACAAGTGCCTGGTATTATTATATCTTAAATTTATTTATTTCTACCATCATTTTTTTCGTCATATCAGCAAGGTACTCAGCTGTAGATGCCACCTCTTCAGATGATGCATTCATTTCCTGTGAGGAAGATGATATTTCTCCCCCAGTTGCAGCTACTTCTTGTGATACAGCTGCCGCCCTTTCTATTTTATCTAATATAGAATTCTTATCCTTGTTTATATTTATCGCAGAATTATTTATAGAATCAATTCTTGGTGTTATACTATCTACTGATTGAACTATCTTTCTAAAAGAATTAATATTTTCATCAATAATTTGTACCTGACCATTTAATTCTTCATTCATAATACCTGTATTTTTAATGATTTCTTCAGACTCATTTGATATACCAATTATCAATTTATTTATGTTTTCTGATGAAACTTTACTTTGTTCAGCCAGTTTTCTTATTTCTTCTGCTACAATAGCAAATCCACGACCTGATTCCCCAGCTCTGGCTGCTTCGATGGCTGCATTTAGTGCTAACAGATTTGTTTGATTGGAAATACTATTAATAAGCGTTGTTATCTCATTAATTTGGTTTATTTGATTTCCTAGATAATTTATTTTTTCCATAAAATTTTTAAAGGAACAACTTATATTAGTTACAGAATGAATTAATGTTTGCATTTTATCGTTACTTTCATTGGCCATAAAATTTATATCTTTAGACAATCCATCAACATCTTTTATTGCTTGTACTACTTCATCTAATGCTTCACCAAATTCATTTAATATTCCTGTAATACTCACTAAATCCTGTGCCTGCTCTTCAGTACCCTTTGCCACATCTAATATTGCTGTGCAAACATTTTCAGAAGAAGCTGACATCTCCTCTGAAACAGAGTATAAAGTTTCGGATTGACTATTAATGCTTTTTGAAACATCTTTAACATTTAAAATCATATCTTTCACGGATTTCTGCATCTTTTGTGATGCACGAGCTAACTCCCCAATCTCATCATGTCTTTTTAAATAATGTACTGGTAACTCTTCAGACAAATTACCCTCTGATATAACATCAAAATAATTTACTGAAACATCAAGAGGATTAGTTATATTTTTTATAATTTTCATTCCAACTAAAAAAGATAATAACATAATCACTAAAGTAATTAATACTATTACCAACAACATATGCATAACCTGTTGATTGATTATGCTTTTTTCAACACCTACAAAGAACATTCCCACAACTTTATTTTCCCTGTTTTTTATAGGTACATACTTAACTTCATAAGGATTATTTAAAACCTTAGTACTACCTTTATATTCCTTGCCTTTAGTTAAAACATTATCTACCACTTCCGCTGAAGCCTTAGTGCCAATTGCTCTTTTTCCTGCATCAGCTACAGTTGTGGTAATTCTAGCATCATTTAAGAATATTGTAACTTCATTATTAGTATTTTGTTTTATAATATCTACAAATTCATTATCATTACTCATTAAATGCTGACCTTTATAAAGTTTATCCCCATCCACTTTCCAGTCTCCTGCGTAGGTCTTGTCTAATAAATTTAGACTTAATTTGATATTTGAATCTAATTGATTTTGAAAATTAATTGTACATAGCTTATCAACTTGATAAGCTACAAGGGCAAAAATAGATATGCTTAACATTAGTAATAGAGCTGTAAGCATTAAAAATATTTTTCCCCTTATCTTAAAGTTTTTCATTTGCAATCTCTCCCTTGTAATTCTAGCCTTAACTCTATGCTTGCACTATTAAGGACTTTATTGAAATTAAAGTAAATTGTTATAATTTTAACCATAACTTCATTTTAATATATAAACGTCCTTTTTTCAACATTCAATAAGCACTTTTTTTAAATTACTAAACAAATAATTAAATTATGAGAATATTTTATAATTCTATTGATATTATAATCAAATATAAGACTTATTCATTATAATACTAATAAAAAAACTGCTGATAGCCTATATATCAGCAGTTTAAGTCTAAATAGTCTTTCACTTCATTATTAACATACAAACCTTCTTCTTCGAATACCTGTTTGTAATATTTACTTATCGACATTTTAGACGATTCATATAATATATGTTTCATTTTTAAAGTTTCTTCTTCATTAGTATTTATCATTTCCTTTTTTATAATATTTTCCAAGTTAGTGTCTTTTATTATCCATAGAGATTCGCCATGAATTTTACTTTTGGGATTTTTATATTGATGTTTTATAAAATTATCATAGTCTTTTATATATTTTGGGCCATACTTTTTAAAAATAACTAATCTGGTACCAGTATACTTTTCAGTTTTAGCTTCAAATTGTCTTATGATATGAATATGTTCTCTTCTTCTATTAGAATACATTTCACCACTTCCAACATAAAAAATAGTAATTATAATTCATCTAGCTAAAAAATCAGTTGTTTCTATATATCTTTAATTTTTCTATTCTTTTTTCACTTACTTTTTCAACTTTAAATACTATATTTTCATATTCTACTATATGCCCCTCTTCATCCCTAGGAATGCTTCCAAGGAGGTCAACTACAAATCCTCCAATAGTATCTGAATTATATGATTGCAAATCTAAGTCTAAAAGTTCATTCACTTCATCTATTGATAGTAGTCCACTAACTTCATAAGTTTCCGCATCAATCTTTTTTACATCTTGTTCATATTCATCATATTCATCAAATATGTTACCCATTATTTCTTCAATTAAGTCTTCAATAGTAACGATACCTGAAAATCCACCATACTCATCTATAAGGATAGCCATATGGTTTTTGGTATCCTGTAACTCTCTAAATAATACATCTATATTTTTATTTTCAGGAACAAAATAAGGCGTTCTAAGCAGTTGTCTTACATCTATATTATCAACATTACTCTTCATTATTTGGATAAATAAATCTTTAATATATAAAATACCTATTATATTATCTATATCTTCTTCATACACAGGAATTCTAGAGTACTTCTCTTCTAATACCTTCTCAATTATTATGTCCTTAGATGTACTTATATCAATATTAAACACATCAGTTCTTGCTGTCATTACTTCTTTTGCTAATGTGTCATCAAATTCAAATATACCATTAATCATTTCCTTTTCTGTCTCATTAAATACACCATTTTCCTGACCTACCTCTATTAACGTTCTTATCTCTTCTTCTGACACCTTTTCCTCTAAATTTTCTAAATTCATTCCAGTAAGCCTAATTAATGCATTTGTAGAGCTAGATAGTAACTTTACAAAAGGTAATGTTATTTTCGTCATAAATAAAATAGGTCTTACAGAAAACATAGCAATATCTTCAGACTTCTGAAGCGCAATCCTTTTAGGAAATAACTCTCCAAATACAAGAGTAATATATGCTAATAATATTGTAATAATGATGATAGAAATTCTATCACTATAGGGAACATTAAATTCTTTAAGTATAAACGAAAAACTCTTAGAAACAGTAGTGGCCGCAGAAGCACTAGCTAAAAAACTTGCAAGGGTAATTCCTACTTGGATTGTGGAGAGAAACTTACTAGGCTCTTTAAGTAGTTTTAAAATCAGCTTTGCTTTTTCATTGCCTTCCTCTGCAAAGTGAGTTATTTTAGTTTTATTTAAGGATACTATAGCCATTTCTGAGGCTGAGAAAAATGCATTAATAAAAGTTAATATTATTATCAGAATTAATTCTGGTACGACGCTTACGGACATATCATTCATAAAGCTTCCTCCTTAATAGTCCAAGTCCCTTTGTATATTAAATATGCTTCTATATTATATTTTTACAAT
>Ga0183101_1000026_pt21 | contig 40293 bp, 29 predicted proteins | sample Biomet3_FD_127790 | JGI IMG/M metagenome (GOLD analysis project Ga0183101, IMG submission 127790) | Microbial communities from bioreactor (seeded with sewage sludge) at LBNL, California, USA - Biofuel metagenome 3 | ecosystem: Engineered > Bioreactor > Anaerobic > Unclassified ... | reverse complement strand
GTGTTGAGGCCGGTTTGTTCTGCCTCCCTGCGGAAAATACGCGGATTACCCGTCTGCAGCCGATGGAGCGAACCGGGGTGTAAGGCCCCGCGCCGGCCAATGCTACACCGTTTTTGTGTCCGAGCCTGCAAAAGCCCCTGAAGACGTGTGCGCAAGGCAATGCTGGCCTGAAAGGCTTGCAGTTTCTGCTTTTCCGGTAATGCCCCTGACTGTCGAAACCCTTCAATAGCCACCGTAACCTTCTCAAAGGCCGATTCTGCCTGACAAAGAGTAAGTACCGTTGAAAGAAGCTCCCCCAGGTTTTGAGGCAGGTCTTGGGCTTCGGCGTGCAGCAGGGCTGTAAGCTGAGTTTTGGCCCTGCTGGGGGATATGGGCTGCTGCGCTTGAGATGCGCAAACGGACGTGGGGGTTTGCTCCGGTTGAGGGGCAGAACCGTTGTGGGCGGCACTATACCTGTGGCCCTCATGCGGCCCGGAAGCGTGGCTTTTGCGCCGTCTTTCGGTGGTATTGGGCTTGCTTTCTCTCTCCTGCGTATTGGTTTCGTCGTATTTTGCCCTCAATTGCGGCTTCCACTGCCGAATGCTCTGTGCCAATTGACAAGCATAGGCGATGGCTGAAGCCGTGTCAGGACAGTGAACGTGGACTTTGATCAAGGTGGCATCCAGCGCTTCCTTCAGGCCGGGAAAGTGCTGACGTAGCACCGCTGCTGCTGCCATGCGTGGAATGTTAACTTCTTCCACATCCCAGGCCCGTACGGTCAACAGCACATAGTCCAAAACAGCAAGGGCCGGGGAATCACCCCCGGCCCTTGGCTGTGCCTCTTCCACAAAGAATCGTCGTATCAGCCAGTTCAAATTCTGTCGGCAGCCAGGAAAAATGGCGGACAGCTTCTTTTCAATGCGCCAGTCCTCCAGGCAGTTAAAGAGGTTGAAAGTTACAGGGGCAAGGTTGGCGGTCTTCAGCGTAGGAAAATCCGTATGCCGGATATGGGCCGCCTCGTGATCCACGAACCCGCGAGCCATTGCTAGCAATTCCGGTTCACAGTTCATTGGCAGTGCAGGCAAATAGATGATCTTGCCGTTAGTGCAGGCTTCATTGCCACCAATACGTATCTGCACCCCGTACTGGTCGCCCAGCACGGACGCAAGCAGGGGCAGACAGTTGAGAACGTCTTTTGAACGAATCATGGCATCACCACAGGCCCAGACTGGGAATAGCAGGATGAGGCAGCGTGTTGTCTGCCTCGGGGATGTCCGGCAGTATGGCCTCGTCGCTCATCTCCCCACCTGCGATGTCGTCTATCTGTTCAACGGAGCCGTCTGATTCGTGGATAATGTTCGGCCCAACCAGCAAGGCATCCAGCACAAAGGCCGGGCCATAGCCCTCAATAACCTTCTGGGCGTGTACCACCAGAGCATCACTGTCCTTGAGCAGGCAGACCAAACCCTGCAGGAGCAGCAGGTCAGTGCCCGTGATATTGCCTTTCTTGGGTATGCGCTGCAGTGCGGCCTGCACGATGTCAGCCACTGGGGCCACGTGCGGCTCTACAAATGACAAGCCTGTGAGCTTGGCATGCAGGGTGCGCAGCGGCGAGAGCGCCTTGTGGGTTACTTCCGTCTTGCCGTGATAGACCCTGCGCCAGATGTCTTCGGCGGATTTGGCTACTTCACCAAAGAGCGTTCCTCCGAGACCCTGCACCTCTTCTGCCAGACCAGCTTCCAGTACGGCTGTGTTATCTATATGTTGCGCCAGCGGGGACACCTTGTACAACTGCCAGCGAAAATCCATGCGGGCACGCACATAGTCCGGCCCCACAATGGAGTTACGAATAATCTCGCCCCATTGATGATGCTTTTCTATCCAGGCCTGCACATTCTGATCATAGCCTGCCAGAAAAGCTTCTTTTTCTTTCTGGAAGTCGTTGCGGATGTTGCAAAGCTCCTGCACGATTTCACCGGCTTTTTCTTCAGGGATGGCCCAGCCAGACATGAAGCGCACGCCATGCCGGTCGAGATAGTTGAAGGCGCGGGCCTTGAGCGTACCGAACACCTTGAGATTTTCCGGGTCGGCAATGCGCTTGGAGCCAAGAGATGCCAGGTCTTCGGGCGGCAGTTCCGCACCGCCCAGGTCTTCCTGGCTCATCTTGCGCCGGGCTGACCACAAGCTGACATTGAGGTTGAGGGCCAGTAAATTATCCAGAATGCGAATGTCAGAAATAATCGGTGTCATAACAGTCTCCTAAAATGAGCTTTTTGTAATGTTTAGGACGTAGCCTTCGGTGAGCTTTTTGGCTGCGCGGGCTTCAAGCTCCAGCACGGAATTGTTGCCCGCACAATTTTCAGCAGGGATAGAGTGTTGTTGCCCGGCAGTGTCCGGCTTGCCCCAATGGAGCATAAGACCTTCAGGCCTGGCCTCGCCAATCCAGAACTTTCCGCTCTGTTTCTTGCCGGAAAGGGTATGAACTACCTCCAGATGAACACGAGGCTTCGCCACCGTAGGAGTGCTCCTCAAATGGCTGCGCATGAAGCGCAGGGCTTGTTCACCTTGCAGGCTTTCTGTTTCAGTCGTTTTGGTTTTAAGGGCTTCAGCTTCCACCGGTTGCGGGAACATGCGTTGGGCCAATTCGTGCAGCATGGCGCGGGTTTCGCGGCTGGCGCGGTATGCCAGAGCACGATCAAGGGCGTAGGTGACAGGCTGGATGCCCTGATGGGCCAGAGGCTGGAAACGCACGGTCAGATCGCCCCAGCGCAGCAAGCTGCGCGTGGAGAAGGTAACTTCAATGGTATTGGTGAGATTGCTGGTGGAAGCTTCGCCCATGAACAGTTTGCGAATTTCATTGGCATACTCCACCATAGTGGCACAGAGCGCTTCGGGCAGAGAGGGGAAGCGCTGGGACAGCAGCTTTTTCTCTACAGCTGCATCGGGGTAGCCCACTTCACAGATAGTGAAGCGGTCCAGCCATGCGAGGTTCTGGCGTTGCGTGCCTTGGTACAGGCCCGTTTCGTCGCCAGCGCCATTGGTATTGGCTGTAGCTACGAAACGGAACATGGGGTGCGGCTGGATGATCTCGCCCCCATTTTCCGCTACGCACAAGGGGGAGCCATCCAAGACGCTGTTCAGGCCAGCGGCGATTTCTGGCGAGGTTAAGTCGATTTCATTCAGGAGCAGAATTGCTCCGTGGCGCATGGCCAATGCCAGTGGGCCGTATTCAAAGGTCATGTTGCCGTCCTTGACCGTCAGGTGCCCCACCAGATCGGCAAATTCCAGCCGCCCGTGTCCTGTCACCTCAAAGACGGGGTAGTTGAGTCTGGCCGCCAACTGCTTGATGCAACTGGTTTTGCCGCAGCCTGTGGGGCCAAAGACGTACAGCGGTTCATGTGTCCCCTGTGGCCCTTGAAGATTTACGAACCAGACCACCATGTCGCGGCTGGATTCGTGGAAGATGTAGCCTGGGTCAAGGATCGGAGTGTACGCTGTGGGCACGGCATAGCCTCTTACCGTGGTTCCGGAGGGTTTGCCGCTGAAAACCCGACCGGCGTCGAAGTCGGTGGGCTGGAGGTTGGATATTTCAATAATTATAGGATTTTTCATTATTTTCACCTTTTCATGTTGTGTGTGCTATTCGCTTGACCGAAGGCGAACAAGGCCCTATCTTTTTGATAGACAGGGGGTATTTATGTCAGAGCAAACAGTTAGTTTTTCTGTTGACGCCAGTCTGTTGAGTGCCTTTGTGCATGTTGCTGAAAAGAACGCCTGCGACAATACTGAGCTTCTGAGAGCATTTATGGCTGAGTATGTGCAGCAGGACGTCCGTAGGAATCATTACGACATGTGGTTCAAAGGCAAGGTGGAGCGCGGATTGCAAGAATTGGAGGCGGGACGTGGCCTGACACAAGAGCAGGCTCTTGCACAGATGGGAGCCTTTAAATCTTCGCTGGCGGCTAGTCGAGAGGGATCACTATGAATCTGATCTGGTCTCCTCAATCCCTAGAAGACCGAAAACAGATTTATGCTTTCATCTTTGAACATGATAATCAGGCTGCGGATGCATTGGATGACTTGTTCGACAATCAGGCCAATCGGCTGCTGACGTTTTCTGAAATGGGTAAACCAGGACGTATAAAGGGGACTCGCGAACTTGTTGTCCATAAACACTATTTGCTTGTGTATACATGTTCACCGGATGCGATACGCGTTGTAACCGTTCTGCACACATCGCGGCAGTACCCAGCCTGATCAGCCGAATACAATCTCCCGCATAAGACGCATGCCCAGCAGGTTGTTTCAAAACCGCCGCCTGTTTTGATTCGGCACAGGGCCACGCCAGAATCATACCCCCTGATAACCTCCCGGAGTTCAGTTTATGGGTGAAATGGACAGCCGCTCAGAAGGCGCACCCGTACGCTCGCAGCGTGCTAGCAATGCATCTACGTCGATTCCGCCTACCCCTTCAAAGCGGAAGATGTCGGTCAGTTCTTCATGTAGGGCTTCGCGATTAAGTGTGCTGCGTCCTGCTGCTACTGACATGCGAAAGCGGTACTTCCCCGTGTCTACCCAGTCCCGTGTGCCAGCCTGACGGTGAACCAGTTCAAGCACCGTCTCCATTTCTTTGATTTCGTTATCTAAGGCCGTGCGCTGCTCCTTGAGGGCAGCTAGCTTTTCAAGTGCTGGTTCCCATTGCGGCATCTGCACTCCCTGTGGGAATTTGGGGCAGTCGCCGTTATATTCACAGTACGAACAGATTGGGTAAAAACCTTGGGCGCAATCCACCTGTGCCAGGGTTATGTTCCCTGCGCGGAATGCTGCTAGCTCGTCCCAAAGCTGTGTCGCATGGTCAAGGGCCGTATCGAGCATGGCCTGATTGAAGCCATAGGGACCGAACGCCTTTACCTCCTTCATAGAAAGGCAGAGCAGCCATGCCTCCATACTTGCCTCGGTAGCAGTTGTGGGCAGATGCAGGCCAAGATGGGCAAGGCAAAGTTGCGGAAAGGTCATTTTGTCATGTAGAAGCGTACCGTCCTCAGTACGGAGGCTGAAGACGGGCTTCCTCCATGCTTTTGCCATAAGCCCGATCTGTCCGTGCAGTTGCAGTAGATGGGAATCGTGCGGCGAAGCAGGCAGCTTGTCCGTACTCTTCACTTCCAGAATCCGTATGGCATTGACGGGCGCACCCCAGACCACCACAAAATCCAGATGTGTCTTGATGGGTACGCCCTGATGCTGCCAGTTGATCTCAAGCTGGGGCAATACATGCAGGCTCAGGGATGCCAGAGCCTGGCCAACCCCGGATTCAAACCAATGCCCGCGCTGCAGGGTCAGCAGGCGCTCCAGGCTGTTTGTGGTGGGCAGCACCTTTCTGGCCAACGCAGCCCGTGGACATTCCCAGTGCTGACCAATGTCACTCATGCCCACATAGGTGGACCTGTCGCCCAGATGAGCGGTGGTACTTTGCTGAGAGACCGCCTGCAGCCCCTGACGAATTAATGCCCGCAAACCTTCCGTGCGGTCTGATAGTTCCATAATCCTGTCTCCATAAAAGCGAAAGGGCCGCCATCAGGCAGCCCTTTCACTCAGTCTTTTTGTTTTCGCTATGCGGCATCAACATACTTCCACCACAATTTTCTATGCGGGTTCCAGCGGAAGCCTGCACCTGTGAGCAATTCCTTTTTGGCCTGCGTGTTGCCGCTGGCAATGATGCAGGGCCGCCCGTCCTGGGCCGTGACCTGCTGGTAGGTTATGCCCTCCAGCGGAGGAAGCTTTTCAAGGTTGGCTGTTTGTCGATTTGAGGTGGCTGGAGACTTGCTTTTGATGTTGGCATCGGGAGAAGCCACTTTTCGCGCCTCAGAGGCGTTTATGGGTAATTTCGGACGTGAGGGCGTTTTTCGGCCAGTTCTCGCTCCCTCGCCGTCATCATCTTCCGTGACCATGCCCAACATGGCGGTTAGAGCGTAGCGACGGCAATAGGTCATGGCCGATCCCATGCCCTGCGGGTCGGCCTTTGGCAGGGGAACAACAGCAAGGGAACTTTGCCATTGACCTGATTCCGCATGGGTCAGCTTGGTAACCAGCCCGAGAGAGTTGGGCTGCTCCACTGGCACAGGATACTGACACAGCCATATGCCGTTTTCGATGAGCGCATCACGACAGGCATCCATGACGCTGTTGAGGCTGGCGTACCAGCTTTTGGTGAAAGGATTTTCAGCATCCTTAACTATGGGTTGCATGGTTCGTTGCACGTTGAGCAAAGCCTTGGCCAGTTCGGTGATGTTTTCAGATTGGTATGGGGTCATGAGATTCCTCCGTGATTGAAAAATGATCTGCCTGTACCAGATAGAATTTTGATGGTATTTTGACACGCGGTCCTGCTGTTTCAAATTTGTAATATAGCTTTCAGTCGTCTTGATTCACAGCCTGCGCGTAAGTAGAATACCATCGACTTTCCTGCTGCTTTACTGTGCTGTGGCAAAAACAGGCTTGGCAAAGGCCTTTCAAATTGGATATAATGCCGTCCACAATACTTGTTTTCGATAGTCACGCACAGACGCGCCAAAGCCAAGGAACCGCATGAGCACTCTCCTCCCCTGCTTCAAAGCCTACGATATCCGTGGCCGCGTGCCTGATGTTCTGAATGCCCCTCTGGCGCATGCCCTTGGACGGGCTGTGGCAGAAGTACTGGGCGCAAACCGTGTTGTGCTGGGGCGCGATGCCCGCCTTTCCGGGCCGCTTCTGCGTGACGCCCTGGCAAACGGCCTGCGCGAGGCCGGAGCCAGTGTTACGGATATCGGCCTCTGCGGCACGGAAGAAATGTATTATGCCGCCGCCAATCACACAGCCGGCGAGCCTTTTGACGCAGGCATCATGATCACCGGCAGCCATAACCCGGCTGATGAAAACGGATTCAAGCTGGTACGTGGCGGGGCCATCCCCGTGAGCGGCGATTCCGGCCTGTTCGCCCTGCGCGACCGGGTGGCTGAACTGCTGGCGGGCGGCGCTCACCCCCGCGCTGCGGATGCAGCATCTCCTGCGATGCGCGAGACTTCCTTTCGGGCCGATTATGTGCGCTGGCTGCTCGACTACAGCGGCGTGGGGCAGCTTGGCAGCACTCCGGGACGCAAGCCGCTTAAAATCGTGGCCGATGCGGGCAACGGCTGCGCAGGCCTTGTGCTGCATGACCTGGCGAAAAACCTGCCCTTTGACTTCACCTGCCTGCATATGGAGCCTGACGGCTCGTTTCCCAATGGCGTTCCCAATCCGCTTTTGCCGGAACGCCGCGCTGCCACTGCCGCTGCCGTGCGCGAATCCGGGGCGGATATGGGCATTGCCTGGGACGGCGATTTTGACCGCTGCTTTTTTTATGACAGCGACGGCAATTTCATTGAGGGCTACTACTGCATCGGGCTACTGGCACAGGAACTGCTGCGCCGCGCTCCCGGCGGCAAGGTCGTGCATGATACGCGCGTCTACTGGAACACCCGCGAAATGGTGCTGGCCGCAGGCGGCCAGCCTGTCATGGGTAAAACAGGCCATGCTTTTATGAAAGAGCGCATGCGGGTCGAAGACGCCGTATACGGCGGCGAAATGAGCGCTCACCACTATTTTCGGGATTTTGCCTACTGCGATTCAGGCATGCTGCCCTGGCTGCTGGTGGCGGCTTTACTACACCGCACGGGCCGAACCCTGGCCGAGCTTGTGGCCGAGCGCATGGCCGCCTATCCGTGCAGCGGCGAAATCAACCGCCGCGTGCAGGACGCGCCAGCCCTTATGCGGCTTGTGCGGGAACAGTACGCCCCTGATGCCCTCTACGAAGACAGCATGGATGGCGTGAATCTGGAATTTGCGGACTGGCGCTTCAACCTGCGCATGTCCAACACCGAACCACTGCTGCGCCTCAATGTGGAAAGCCGCAGCAACCGCGCCCTGCTGGAAGACAAAACCGCCGGACTCCTGCACCTACTGGAGGCACGAGGCGGGGCTGTACCGGCGTAAATGGCGAAGCGGGTCGCCCCCCCTCCCAAAGCGGCCTTGTTCTGCGCCCGCAAATAATGTACTTTCGGCCGGGTACCGCAGCAGGCAGGCATGCCGCAGGCGGCGCAAAGCGCTTATTTGAATATATGTGAGTACATCCATGCCAAGCATTGCTCCCGTTATACTTTGCGGCGGCAGCGGCACACGCCTGTGGCCGCTCTCGCGCGAGACCTACCCCAAGCAGTTTGTGGATCTGGGCGAGGGACGTACCCTGTTCAAAGACACGCTATTGCGGGCGCAACGTACTCCGGAAAGCCTGGAGCCGGTCGTTGTCTGCAATGAGGCCCACCGTTTTTATGTAACGGCCGCACTGTACGAATGTGATGTACGTGCCACCATTCTTTTGGAACCTGCGCCGCGCAATACCGCGCCGGCCATCGCCCTTGCGGCCCTTACCCTTACCTGCAACGGAGCCGATCCGCTCATGCTGGTGCTGCCCTCCGATCATGCCATCGGCGACGAAAGCGCCTTTTTAAAAGGGGTGGAATCTGCCGCTTCTCTGGCAGAACAAGGGCATATCGTTACCTTCGGCATCACGCCCCAAAGCCCAGAAACGGGGTTTGGCTATATTGAACAGGGCGAAACTTTGGGCCAAAGCGGCTTTCGCGTGGTCCGGTTTGTGGAAAAACCCGATGCAGTGACGGCCCAAGCCATGTTGGACCGGGGCGGTTTTTTGTGGAACAGCGGCATGTTTCTGCTGCGTGCCTCAATATACCTGCAAGAGCTTGAGCGCTTCGCCCCCGAAATGCACGCCGCCTGCTGCGCCGCATGGCAAGGACGCATGGCGGACGGCGCGTTCTGCCGCCCGGACACGGCCGCTTTTCTGGCTTCGCCGTCCGACTCCATCGACTATGCAGTCATGGAACAGACAGACCATGCGGCGGTGGTTCCCCTGTCCACAGGCTGGAGCGACCTTGGCTCGTGGGAGGCGTTCTATCAGGCGGAACAGGGCGACGACAGCGGCAACGTCTGCCACGGCGATATCATGACCCAAGACGCGGAAAACTGTTATTCCAACGCCCAGCACCGCCTGGTGACGGCAATTGGCGTGCGCGACCTTGTGGTTGTGGAAACGCGCGATGCCGTACTGGTGGCCCCGCGCGAGCGGGTGCAGGAAGTTAAAGCCATGGTCGGCCGCCTGCAGTCAGCTCAACGGGTCGAATGCAGACAACATCCGCTGGTGTACCGTCCCTGGGGCAGCTACGAAACTCTCGTTATGGACGGCCGCTTTCAGGTAAAGCGTATCACGGTTAATCCCGGCGCGGAGCTTTCCCTCCAGATGCACCACCACCGCGCCGAGCACTGGGTAGTGGTCAGTGGCACGGCAGAGGTGACCAACGGCAATGAAATTCGTCTGTATACAGAGAACCAGTCCACCTACATTCCCGTGGGGACGCGGCACAGGCTGAAAAACCCCGGTGTCATTCCTCTGGTGCTTATTGAAATCCAGTCCGGCGCGTACTTGGGCGAAGACGATATTGTACGCTTTGCCGATGTGTACGGGCGCGAAGACTTACCGGCGCACGGCGACGAAAGCCGATGAAAGCGCTAGGTGGACATCGTCCGTCATGCAATATAGGTTCATAAGTTCGCGTTGAAATGTCTGAACGCAAAATTACTATGAAATTTGTCAGGCCAGGAAATAAGGATCATGAAGAAAGCGCTCATAACGGGCATCACCGGTCAGGACGGGGCCTATCTGGCAGAATTTCTGCTACGCAAGGGTTATGAGGTTCACGGCATTAAGCGCCGCGCCTCGCTCTTCAATACAGACCGCATTGACCATCTCTATCAGGACCCGCACACCAGTGCGCGGCACTTTATACTGCACTACGGCGATCTGAGTGATTCCAGCAATCTCATCCGCATCATGCAGGAGGTGCAGCCGGACGAGGTATATAATCTTGCGGCGCAAAGCCATGTTCAAGTGTCCTTTGAGTCCCCGGAATACACGGCCGACGTGGACGCCCTTGGCACGCTGCGTCTGCTGGAGGCCATCCGCATTGCCGGGCTGACCGCGAAAACCAAATTTTATCAGGCGTCCACATCCGAACTTTACGGCCTGGTGCAGGAAGTGCCGCAGACCGAAAAAACGCCCTTCTACCCCCGCTCGCCCTATGCCTGCGCCAAACTCTACGCCTACTGGATTACGGTCAACTACCGCGAAGCTTACGGCATGTACGCCTGTAACGGCATTTTGTTCAATCACGAGTCGCCCATCCGCGGCGAAACCTTTGTGACCCGCAAAATCACCCGCGCGCTTTCCCGCATGGTTCTGGGCCTTCAGGATTGCCTCTACCTCGGCAATATGGATGCCAAACGCGATTGGGGCCACGCCAAAGACTATGTTGAAATGCAGTGGCTTATGCTACAGCAGGAACAAGCGGACGACTTTGTCATCGCCACAGGGCGGCAATTTTCGGTACGCGATTTCGTCAATACGGCAGCGGCTGAAATGGGCCTGACGCTCACATGGCAAGGCGAAGGCGTGGGCGAGACAGGCACAGTGGAAGCTGTGGACGTGAGCAAACTGCAGCAGGCTGCTGGTAACCGCCAGGGGCTGGAGTGCCGCGTCAAACCCGGCGATGTTATCGTGCGGGTAGACCCGCGCTATTTCCGCCCCACCGAGGTGGAAACCCTGCTGGGCAATCCGGCCAAGGCCAAAGAAAAGCTGGGTTGGGAACCGACAACAACCTTTGAAGAGATGGTGGCCGAAATGGCGCGCGAAGACCTTGCCCTGAGCATGCGTGATGCCGTGTGCAAAGTGGCCGGATTCAAGACATTCAGCCATAACGAGTAGCCCCGCATGGACAAAGATTTGCTTATTTATGTAGCGGGCCATCGCGGACTTGTGGGCAGTGCCATCTGTCGCGCCCTTATCCGTGAAGGCTATGAAAATCTGCTTACGCGCACCCATACGGAGCTGGACCTGTGTGATCAGGCCGCCGTGAGGGACTTTTTTGCGCAGCACAGGCCCCATGTTGTGGTGCTTGCCGCCGCCAAGGTGGGCGGCATTCATGCCAATGCCACCTACCCAGCGGAATTCATCTACCAAAATTTGCAGATACAGAACAACGTCATTGACAGCGCCTACCGCAATGGCTGCAAGAAGCTGCTGTTTCTGGGGTCATCGTGCATTTATCCCAAGATGTGCCCACAGCCCATCAAGGAAGAGTATCTGCTCACAGGGCCGCTGGAACCCACCAATGATGCCTACGCCCTGGCGAAAATAGCAGGTATCAAGATGTGCCAGGCCTACCGCAAGCAGTATGGCTTTGACGCCATCAGTGCCATGCCCACCAATCTGTACGGTCCGGGCGATAATTACCACCCGGAAAACAGCCATGTGATCCCGGCGCTTATCAGGCGTTTTCATGAAGCCAAAATGGCCGGGGCCGAAAAGGTGACCATCTGGGGCACGGGCAAGGCCCTGCGCGAGTTTCTCTATGTGGATGACATGGCCGAAGCCTGTGTTTTCCTGCTGAAAAACTACTCGGATTTTGAGCATGTGAATGTGGGCTGCGGCTCCGACATCAGCATCATTGGCACAGCCCGACTTATCGCCAGGGCTGTGGGCTTCGAGGGCAGTATTGACACGAACCCCACAAAGCCCGATAGTACACCGCGCAAACTTATGGATTGCAGCAAGCTCTTCAACATGGGCTGGAAACCCCGCGTGGACCTGGAAGAAGGGCTGCGCGATGCTTATAACGATTTCCTGCAAAATCAACATACACGGGGCTATTAGCATTCATGTCACACGAGCTTGTTATTGAAGCCGGTCGCGCCGAACGTCAGTACTGGAAAGACCTGTGGCGCTACCGCGAGCTTTTTCTCATTCTGACATGGCGCGATGTGGCCGTGCAGTACAAACAGACTGTGGTGGGCATTTTGTGGGCGGTATTGCGGCCCCTGCTGACCATGGCGGCCTTTACCTTTGTATTTGCCAAGGTGGCCAAGCTGCCATCAGAAGGCCTTGCTCCTTACCCGCTGATGGTTTTCGCGGCCATGCTGCCCTGGCAACTGTTCGCCACAGCCATCGCGGCCACAGCCAACAGCCTTGTTGTGAACAGCAACCTTGTTTCAAAGGTATATTTTCCCAGAATTATCGTTCCCGCCGCCACCATTGGCGTGGCTGTGGTGGACTTCGCCATATCCTTTGTGCTTCTGGGGGCCATGATGCTGTGGTATCAGTATCTGCCGCCCATACAGTTTTTTGCCGTTGTACCGCTGACATTTCTGGCTGCCCTTGTGGCTCTGGGGCCGGGACTGATACTTTGCGCCCTTAACGTGACGTACCGGGATTTTCGCATCATAGTTCCTTTCATCACCCAATTCGGTCTGTACCTTTCGCCAGTGGGATTTTCATCCAGCATCGTGCCTGAAAAATGGCGGCTGCTCTATGAATGCAACCCCATGGTCGGTGTTATTGACGGCTTTCGCTGGGCAGTGCTGGGCTCCATAGAATTTCCACAGCGGGCATTGTGCATAAGCATTGTTTGCGCAATTATTTTTCTGTATTTTGGCATCAAGATTTTTCGCAAGACAGAACGCACCTTTGCGGATGTGATTTAGGATACGCATATGAAACCCATTATCTCCGTTGAAGGGCTGGGCAAAAGCTACACCATCCGGCACGAAGGGCAAACGCGCTACAAGTCCCTACGCGAAGAAATCTTCAAACTACCCACGCGGTTGTTACAACGCAGCAGCCAAAGACAGGAAGAATTCTGGGCGCTCAACGATGTAAGTTTTGACGTTATGCCTGGTGACCGATTAGGCATTATTGGCCGTAACGGCGCGGGCAAGTCGACCCTGCTCAAGTTGCTTTCTCGTATTACGGAACCTACCACCGGACGCATCACGTTGCGAGGTCGCGTAGCCAGCCTGCTGGAAGTTGGCACGGGCTTTCACCCGGAACTGACGGGGCGGGAAAATATTTTTCTTAATGGCGCTATCCTTGGCATGAGCCGCATCGAGGTTCGCCGCAAATTTGATGAAATAGTGGATTTTGCCGGGGTGGAAAAATTTTTGGACACGCCTGTAAAGCGCTATTCGTCAGGCATGTATGTACGCCTTGCCTTTGCAGTGGCCGCGCATCTGGAACCAGAAATCCTTATTGTTGACGAAGTGCTGGCGGTAGGGGATGGCGATTTTCAGAAAAAATGCCTGAACAAAATGGAAAGCGTCAGCGCCAACGAAGGGAGAACAGTGTTATTTGTCAGTCACAACATGGGGGCAATACAGCGACTTTGCGACAAAGGACTCTTTTTGGAGCAAGGAAAGTTAATTGAAGTTGGCCATATTCCTAAAGTTGTAGACACGTATCGAAGTTCTACTCAAATAGAAACCGAAGGCACCATCCGGCCCGCGCTCCTTGAAACAGGCGCAGTAAGCCTTTTTTCTTTTACAATACGCGATGAACGGCTCAATCCGTGTGAAATGTTAGTTGCAGGACGAAAAGCATACTTTGATCTGCTATATAAAATCAAAACGCCCCTGCATGATGCACGTATTTTTTTTCATATTGAAAATGATTCAGGGTCACGCCTGTGTGCATTGGGAAATTATTGGTTTGAAATAAGTAGGCTGATGGAAGCTGGAGAGTGGAAATTATCATGCACCATAGATAGGCTCCCATTTTCAAAAGGTAATTATAGTGTCTTTATGGATTTAATTTCAGACACTCTTGATGTTCGGGGAATCGCTGTGGGCGGGTTTTATATTGACGAATCAGATTTTTTCCCCTCCCATGCAGCGGGGAACCCTCAGCTTGGTACTCTTGTTGACCACAGCGTGACAATTACTCCACATGAGATACTTACTCAATAAGAGCTGCTACGCGCGGTAACAAGATTTTTGCTATATTTAGTAGCCTGATTGGCAATTGAAAAGTTCTTAAAAAACTACTTTGCCGCCATGCAAGTAACATATTGCGTGTAAATATGGATGCAATGCATTCGATTCACGACAATTAAATCTATTTTCAATAGAGGCGAAATGTATAGTTCTTCCCATGCCCAAATAGTGCGCGGCTTAAACCCTCACTTTGTTGCCCGGTGTCCGGTTCCTGAAGATGCAAGCATCCGGCTGGTTTCGGCTCGCTCCTTGCTGTGCAATCCCAAACGGTTGGATGTTATTTTCAAATACATTTATGCACATGCGCGCGTGTGTAAAAAAAGCTGTGCATTTTTTGATTCTGTTTACTACGAAAGTATCAATGCTCTTTCTGGTGGTACTTTTATTGAGGGAGACGGCAACAAGCATTCTTTTGACGAGTTCAAAGCATCCTTTGACGCCTTGATAGATAACATGGCGGCGGAAGGGTTTCGTGCGGATATTTCTATCATCCCCATAAACAAAGATGGGGTTTGTCTTGATGGAGCGCACAGGCTCGCGGCCGCTGCGGCTCTTGACCTTGAAGTTCCCATTGTCGAACTGGTTTACGAGCATTGCTATGATGTTCAATTCTTTCAGGACAGGAAACTTCCGCAAAAATATTTAAATTATGGCATCTTAACATGGATTGAAGAAAATCCACGCATGCACATTTTTAATGTGCACAAGTGCACACCCGGTCGCGACCTGGAAATAGAGGCGGCCCTGCAAAGGCACGGTATTGTGTATGCGAAAAAAAAGATTCCACTTAATTTGAAAGGTTATACGTGGATATCTTGGATTTTCTACCGCTGCCATGAGTGGGGCCGGTGCTTCGTTGAAAACCGGGGTGCAATCATGGGCCATGTGATGAAATGTGGCCAGGGAAAAGAAAACCTGCGTATATACGTTGTTGAGTGCGATAATCTTGATGCCGCACTTGCAGCCAAGCAAGAAATTCGTGACATGTTCACACTTGGTAATTCTGCAGTGCACGCCACCGATACCCATGAAGAGGCAATAGAACTGGCCCAGTGCTATTTTAACGAAAACTCCCTTCATTTTATCCAGTTGTCTTCGTTGATGAATCGAAAGTGGGGCAAGGGCCAGATTGACGACCTACGGAAATTTAGGGATTGTGTCTTGCACCAAAAAGGGGATCTGCGCGAAATTTTGATAGACGGTAGTTTCAGTCTCGCCATGTATGGACTTCGCCCATCCCGAGACATTGATTTTCTCACTTCCCGTGTCCCTCTTGTCGCGCCGCTTATAGCTTCCGGTTATGATGACCATACGGAAAAACTTGTATACCACCATCAAGGCCTTTTGGACTTGCTCCATGATCCAGATAGCTTTTTTTACGCTGAAGGCGTCAAAATATTGTCCTTACCTGCTTTGGCACGTATGAAAGCCAGTAGGCGAGAAATGAGAGATTGCGATGATATCAGCTTGATAAATAGTGTTCTTAAGCAGTCAATAAAAATGTATATGACGACAAGGTTGTATTCGTGTAGGTTTTTACTTGTAAAGTGGGTAGATATAATTTTCCCACAGGGTTCCTTGAGAAGGCGGATCATTCGATGGGGAAAGCATTCATTGAAAAAATTGGTCCGCTGAAATAGCCGTGAAATTAAGGGCGCATAGCCCCGCTGCTCGTTTATAGCTTGTGTTTATGATGATGTTCTCGCAGAACCGTGAATACCCAATCACGACAACATTAAATTCATTTTAGCGTAGTCGCAAACGACTTTAAACGGATAAAGATGTTATGCTGAATATTCTCTTTCCCAAAGGTTCCGCGCGAAGAACATTCCTTTCCCGGATTAAAATGCATCTCCACGGCACCTGTGAAGGCGCACGAAAAAATGTTTTCCGCGTTATTTTCAGCCTCTCCCCCTTTAAAATAGATAAAAAAATTACTTATCAGGGATTTTCTTTGCATTATTCGCCGGGTACTTCAATCGTTGAACGATTTAAAAAAAATGGAAGCTATGAACCGGAAGAAGTTGCTGCCCTGGCACTGGTGGCGGTGCAAGATGAACGCCCCACGGTCTTTCTCGATATTGGCGCGAATATCGGCATGATTTCCTTGGCAGTGCTACGTCACGTTCCGAAAGCGACCATATATGCATTTGAACCAGGACAACACCAGCGAGAGTATCTGGAAAAAAACATCCTTGCCAACCAGCTGGAGAAGAGCATTAAGGCTTTCCCTCTGGCTTTATCCGACAAAAGAGGATCGGCGCTCTTCGCAGTCCATGACCCTTCTGACGCATCCGGGGACGGCTTGCGTGACACAGGCAGGGCGGGAGGATGCTCCTTTGTCGAAGTCCAGACAGATACTTTGGATAATTGGTGGCAAGAAAACGGATGCCCTGCCGTCACCTTGATAAAGATGGATGTGGAGGGGGCGGAATTCTTTGTGCTTCAAGGGGCCACTAAACTTTTAACGACCTGCAGGCCAGTTATCTTGCTGGAAGCCCATGCGACGAACCTGAAGGCATATGGCCTGAATGTACATAAGCTTCTTTCTGCGATCACGGAGTATGGCTACAAAATTTGCTCTCTGGATCAAATTGAAGCTACCGAAGAATTGTTGATGCAGTTTAACGATGACGGATACGGCCTCAATTTTATTGCTTTTCCTCCCAATTGGCGGCAATAGCTCATGTCTACGATTTTTTTGCATAAAGATTGGAACTGGCCCGATATCCGAAGGCAAAGCCCGGGAAACTCAGGTAAATGGGGAGAATTATCGCTTCTGTCGGAGTATTCCTTTTCACCAGACGTTGTTGTTGTTTTTAACTCTCCCGCCCGGCATCTTGCCGGGCGAGTACGCAAAGGTGGCCTTTGGCTTTTTTCCCAAGAGTCCCCTGTGGAAATGTACCGCTGGCATACACGAGCCTTTTTGCATTTTGACAAAGTATTTACTTATTGGGACGATAGCATTGCACCCAATATCGTTCATGAACAGACAGCGTTGCCTTGGCATATCAACAAAACATACGATGAGCTGAAATCTATACCCGCCTCCGTTGACTGCTTGCATAAAAAAGATGCCATCTCTTGGGTTACTAGCAATGCCTCCCATAAGCCAGGACATAAACTACGGCTGGATTTTTTAGACTACCTACAAACCAATAATTTCCCTTTTTCCCTTTTTGGCCGGGGATTCATGCCAATTGAAGATAAATATGACGGTATTCATCCATATAAATACAGCATTGCAATAGAAAACTATCAGTGTAACGACTATTGGACTGAAAAAATAACGGATTGTTTTTTAAGCCGTACAATGCCCATCTACTGGGGTGCTTCGAATATCAGCAAGTATTTCCCCGAAAAATCTATGATACGCATAGACCCGTCAGATCCAGGTAGTGCATTGCGAAAAATTAACGATGCTCTGGATGCGGATTTATATTCTAAAAATTTTGACTATATTGAAGAAGCCCGAGAGCTGATCCTGGAAAAGTATCAATTTTTCCCTCACATGGAATACCTGTTAAAAAAATACCCTCCTGAATCACAGAAGAAATTTTACTTTCTTCCAGCAAACCGCTCGGGGTAAATTCGAATAGCTAGGGAACATATGAAAAAACTAAGTATCGTGCTGGGATTCAGAGACAGAGACATTGTTCGTGTCAAAAAGTGTCTCGATTCTTTGGCTGCGCAAGCGTTTACAGATTTTTCCGTTGTGTTTGTGGACTATGGTAGTTTGCCGGAAACGGCGCGGCTTGCGGAAGCAACTGTTGCGGCCTATCCCTTTGCCAAATATGTATACTCACATACGCGCGGCATGGTTTGGAACAGGTCTCGGGCCCTGAATACTGGATTGCATTTTACCGATGCACCGTACATTCTTTTTGGTGATATAGACCTCATTTATAGTGCGGATTTTTTGCAATCGGCCATGGCGCACGCTGCTCCAGAGCGCCTTGTATGTGCCCCCATGCACTTTTTGCCCAAGAAATTGCCTGCGCTGACAAAAACACAACTTGCCACACAAAAGTTGCCCATATCTGAAGCGCCAATCGGCGCAATTCTTTTGCTCTCTCGGCAGACAATAGAGGCGTTAAACGGGTTTGATGAATATTATTGTATTTGGGGAGTTGAGGATCGAGATCTGGTTTCACGTTTACGTCGAATAAATGTTGAAATTTTTGTCATGCAAGCAGACAATTCCCCTGTTTTTCACCAGTGGCATCCTATCGCTTCCGACCAAAAAAGAAATTTTTTTCCGGATCGTTGGTGGGACACCATGAATATTTACTATCAATCACAAATTAATGCTGTTCGGCGAAATCCAAAGGGCATGGGAAAGATTTTTACTGAAAAAGACAGACCAGTATTCTCGGCGGCCGTTAACGAGTTCACTTTTCCGACGAAAGGGAATTCCTACACAAAAGGCCAGGTTATTTGCTCTCTAGTGCAAGCAATCACCAACTTGAGTTCGCATGAAGCCCTACGTTTTTCACTTCCCTTTATGACAACATACGGCTTCGTGAGGGGCAAACTAAAAGATATATACTTATTCCTTCTCAACCGCCCAGCGCAAGGGTATCACCCAGAGGCAGATATTTTTTATGCTGTGTGGGAACTCATTCAACGTGGGGCAGTTTCTGATTATTTTTTTGACTACCGTAGGGATGCACTAATTTGTACGGTAATGGGACATGCTGGGAGTGAGAATTGATATACTGACACCCCATCGCCGTTTTTGCCCCCACAACCGTCCGGATCGTTTATGTCGCATAGCCAAGTGCTCTTGCGGCCAATGAGCTGACTTAACAAATGATCTTACCATTTTTTGCAACGGTTCCGCTTTTGATGCAGAAGTCGAAAAATCGAATACCGTACGCAAAGTCGCCAAGGATTTTGGTCCACCGGCTCCAGCAAAGCCAGATACAAAAAATTATCTTGCTTCTGGCTTGAAGAGGATTTTTGTTTATCGGAAACCCGCTCGTTTCAACCAGTTTTTCACGTCAGTCATCGCATCCTCTGTTGAGAATGGCACAAAGCTTGGCGACATCTTCCATTCATGTCAAACCGTAGAATATTTTTTCAAGGATACTTACATAGCTTGCCGTATATTAGCCAGCGCTGCCAAGTAGATGTCATGATACTGCCGTGCAACATCGGGCAAAGAATATTCATCCAAAGCTTTTTGCCGTGCGGCCGTGCGCAGTTCATACCGTTTATCTGGCGGGCACTGCACTAACCATGCAATGCCTTCTGCCAAAGCCTTCACATCATAACATGGTGCCAGCACACCATTGTCACCGTGGCCGACCATGTCGGGGATGCCACCTGTGCGAAAGGCCGCCACAGGAGTACCGCAAGAAAGCGCCTCCATGATGGTGTTGGGCAGATTTTCTTCCCGCGAAGGGCAAATGAATACATCCGCCGCAGAGTAGGCAAGCGCCAAGGCCACGTCATCGTGCAGGTGCCCCAGTTCAATAACCGGCAGTGGCACGTCCCCGGCGGCTACGCTTCCGCCAAAGACCGCGCAACGAATCTGGTTGCGCAAAGGCATCGGCAGTTCGCGCAGTGCGGCGCACAACAGATCGAACCCCTTGTTGGGGTCACGGCCTGGCGCCACAGCCCCAAACGCCAACAGCGGCTCATCCTGAGGCAATTGCAATATCTGCCGCGCCAGCCGCTGGTCAATGGGCCGAAAACGGTCCGTATCCAGGCCATTGGGGATGCGCACAATTGGAAAGCGTTGCAGCAATGGACTGGACGTAGCCAAAAGCTCAAGGTGGCGGCTTGGAGCGACAATGGTCAGATTCAGGCGTTTATAGGCAGCCTTGCGCAACGCATAGCCCAAGGAACTCATATCCGCGCCAACCCCGCTCCCCAGTTGAGGGCATCGTCCGCAACCATGCAGATATCCTTCACAGCCTTTAAGAATATGACAGCCGCCTGTCAGCGCCCATGTGTCGTGCAACGTCCAGACAACTGGGGCGTCTATCCTGGCGAGAGAGTGCAACGGTATAAAGCTGTCTGCGATCCAGTGCAGATGTACGACGTCGGGGTACAATGCCGTGATGCTCCGGTGAATTGCCGACGGTCGCCAGGATGGGGAAAAAAGAACCGTTCTGTCACGACTTGGATGGAGTAAAAGCGGCAGCCGTTCCCCCTGCCTGATAAAAGGCTGGATTGTACGCCGCACACGACTGGTCAACGTATGAACGCCAGGGCTATCGCCACTTTGCCGCATGACGGCCAAAATACTGTCATCCCCCAGATTGCGCAGCCCCAGATGAAGCCTGTGGGCGGCAATGGCGGCACCGCCGCCGCAATCAAGTGTGTTGCAAAGAACCGGGCGCATTAGAAATATCCCTCTGTAAAAAACGAGAGGAGCCGCGCCTTGAAGGTGGGGCCATCCCAGTTGCGCACAAGATGACGGGGAATAGCGTAAGGATTTGTCCAGGGGCGAACCTGCCCCGGAAAATTGGCCGCAGCGCGCCTGAGCCCAAGCCTGCGGCATGCCAGACGACTGTCCTTGTTATAGTCACAAAACCTTCCCAGCGGGGAACGCGCACCGAAGGGATAGGCGGCAACCGCAGGGCGATGCCCTGTCCACGCTTCCAGCTTATCCATCGAAACTTTAATCTCCTGATACTGTTCCTCTGCCGCAAGATTGCTCAAACGCGGATGCGTGTCCGTGTGCGCGCCGACAGTGACCAGGGGATGGCGGCTGAACTCTTGCAACTCCTTGACCGTGAGGGGGCGGCAACTCTCCAAAGCGCTGATGGGCGCACCTTGGCTACGCAATAATGCGGTCACGGCCTGTTGCTGCTCGATGGGCGGTAAGGAGCGGATACGCTCGTGATCCTCCAACCGCCCACATGCGTTAAGAACATCCCACCAATAAGGCCAGGCATTCTCGACGTGTCCGGTACTGATAAAAAAAGTGGCGGGGATTTGAAAACGCTCCAGTATGGGCAGTGCCGTGGTGTAATTATCCGCATAGCCGTCATCAAACGTCAGGCAAACGGCAGGGCGCGATGTGCGCAAACACTCCGCGTCAAAGCGTAAAATCTCATCAAAGGTTGCCGCAATAACCTCAAGCTGCTCCGCGAAATACCGCGGCGTCACCGCCAGCTGCATGGCGTCATCGTCAAGTTGTGCCACCCGGTGATAAGCAAGAACGATGACAGGTGGACAGGCCAGATTGATTCCGGTGGCATAGGCGCGGTATGAACTGAAACACAGGCTGCGCGCCAACGATGTGCAGGAGGGAAGCCGCATCATGCCAACTTCCGCCTCTTTTTACCGCGCAGGGCGTGCCATGCCGCCCCCAGCAGCGGAAAACGCCGCCGGATGCGCGCTTTGAGCAAACCCAGACGCCCGCCGCTTTCCCGCAACAGAATTGCGCGCCGGGCTTCAGCCATTCTGGGATCGGCCCGCACTTCAACGGGCTGCACCACAATGGGGGTGTCACTCAGGCAAGTGTCAAAAAGCGTATGTACGCCGCAGTTTGTGCCTGACCCGTCAGCCCCGGCATGAAAAACAAGAGAGCGACCGGGGTAAAGCGTACACATATCATGTAAAAAGGCCGAGGCATGCCACCGCACGGCCCACGAGGAGTTACGTTTTTCCGCCACATCAGCCAGCAGCCCGGTAAAATCGTAACATCCCTGAGCATTGAAATCGTCAACACTGGATGCTTCGCCAATTTGCCGCAACAGCTTTGCCGCGTCAGGTTCAAAGAAATTCCAGGCCCGCTTCCAGGTTCCCCAGCCCAGGCAATCTGTTCCCTTAAGAAAAAATGTTTCCGGTGGACACGTTACTGAATGGGGAAAAAGATAGCCGTGTACTGAAGCGACACGGGGATTATCGGCGTAGATATCGAGAGCGGTATTCATGTATTCCAAAAAAAATGGGGCTGTAATCAGGTCGTCTTCCAGCACAACAGCACGGTCAAACGCCGCCACAACTTCCGTCACGCCACGTATGATGCTGCCGCCAAGCCCCTGATTATTCTCCGAGGTCACAACGTCGATTGATTGAAACCCTATGGCCTGGCGGGCCACCCGGCGGGTTTCCTCCGTCAGTTTTCCTTCCGCTTCGGACCGCGGCCCGTCACAATAAATGATCAGGTCGCTCTGTGCCGCAAGCGAATTGCGTTGCAGGGCCTCAAGCGTCTTTCGAAGATGCTGGGGCCGGTTAAAGGCAAAGATGATGATTGGCGCGATCATATATCCCCGATGGGTGTTACTGCGGCAGCTCCGGTTTTCAGTTTGCCTGTGAGGAGCCTTCAGCGTGCGCAAAACTATCGAAAAACCACATCAGACACAACCCGCGCCACGCACGCTTCTTTTCAGGCAGATGACTTAAAAGCCAACAAAGGTTCAGCAGAACCACTAGATTGACCAAACATGGTGGTCAGCAGCCTGCGTGCAATGCTTTTCAACCGCAAAGACTTCTTCAGGACTGACCATAAGGTGGCGTCTGGCTAGTGACCCCAGCTTTCGTATTTTGCGATAACCTGCTTTCAGCATGAAAAATTCCATAATCGTGATTTTCAAAGACACCAAGCCGAGTATTGATGCTATACCTGCTTTTCCCGATTGCACCCGGTAAAAGCCTCTCGTATAAGGCGCCGCAGCTTGGCCCAGCCTTTTTTGGCCTTGGGCTTAAAAACGTAGAGCATGTCCTCCTTCGCCATAGTCATATACGCCTGTCTTTTTGACAGCCCTTCATGTTCTGTCAGATATCTCAGACGAAAATGGTTCATGGCAGCTACTTTGGGCGACCTGCTGAAAATGTGGGCTTTTTTGCCACAAAAATGAAGAACAGCGGGCGAAAGATTTTTCCCTGCTACCAGCACGCTGGGCGAATAATTTTCACGCATTTCCTTTTCGCTGTGATCAACAGGAATAACCTGGTACTGCTGACTGACAACGTGCAGCCCAAACTTTTGTGCTGAATAAAAAACCATAAAATTCCACATACCCATGTCTGCCGGGTAGAAAATGCTATCATCCATCTGTTGCAAGGCATACGCCTGCTTGTATAATTCCAGGTCTAGCGCTCCACGCCTGGCAAAAAAAGTTCCATTACATGCGTATTTGTCTCGATAATCTCCATAATTAAAGTCTGGATAATGGTGCAGCAGTTTGGTCTGATCAAAAAACCACTGACGGATTTCGACGTCCGAATAAGAATACTGGCGGTCAACAATAAAATCAAAGTCCAGACTTTTGACCATACCCAACAGATCGCCCCAGACGATGGTATCTGCATCCAGGTAAAGAAACCGTTCAAAAGGGCTTTCCCACAGCATGGCCATCTTGGTATGGCCCCAGCCCCGGCAGTGCTCGCGCAGCCACGGATCGCGCAGTTCATTGTTGGACATGATCGTTACACCCGGAATGCGGGTGGCGGAGAAAAAAATGCCCGTGTCGCCATCAACAAACAGGCAGACAGGCACATCGCCCAAAAAGTGGCGAATGCTGTATACACAGGCCTTGGCGTAATGGGCATCGGATGTGCAGCAGGCGATTACAATGCCAAATTTATTCACAGAGCTTCCTTATATATCGCTGGATAACAACGCAATTTTCACAGCTTCATACGGCGCGCGGCAGGGACACTGTCACGCATCTGCATAAAAAAACTGTTATATGATTATTGTATCAGAGCCAATATCCCTGCTCAAGGCTTTGGCGATACGCCAAAGCGCACAAAGAAAAACCCCTTCAGACGTGCCGCAAACATTGCGATTCTGTACCAGGTAGCAGCAAAACCCTCCATAGGTATTCGCAGCAGAGGGTAAGCAATGTTAAGCAACTGAAACCACAGGGGCAGATCATGCTTATGAAGCAAATACATGCGGCCAATTGCATAGGATGATATTTTCTGTGCATTTTTTTTTGCCGCCACCACATCAACCTCATTGTGCCGCACATGAACCGAAGGCACATGCATAACAGTCAGGCCAGCTTCAATGGCCCGCAGCAGATAGTCTGTATCTTCCCCACAACCGTAGGGCAGCCCGGTTCCTGGGCCAATAACAGGGTCAAAGGGGCCGATGCGGTCCACAGCTTCTTTTCTAAAAAACTGGACATATGTCTCCCCCCGCTTGAAAATGGAATACCGAGTGGCCAACGAGTCGGGAGAAAGAACGGAGCTTCGACGGCGGCCGGGGGCGGACCAACTTGCCTGAATGACGTGCACATGCAGGTGCTTTGCAAAAAAATCTTGCGCCCCATGCAAGGTGTCTGGCTCGTAACAGCAGTCATCATCAGGAAAGGCCACATACTTGCCTGTCGCAAAAGGCAGCAGAGCATTGCGTGCCTGTGACACGCCCCTGTTGGGAACCTGTACAACCCGTATCCGCAAAGACTGTGCGTAGGCGTCAATGATTGGCTGCAAAAATCCCGGAGGGTTCTGGTCGGCGATCAGCACCTCAAACGCATCCGTGGGGATCGTCTGTTGCTGCAGGCTGTCAAGAAGTCTTTGTAACGGCTCTTTGCGATTAATGGTGGCAATCAAGAGAGAAAACATGGGACGTTTACTGTCATCAAGCTCGGTGCCGGGCAGGCGCATGGCTGGCGGCAAAGGCTGATGCGACGTCCAAACTGGTGGCTTGCCCGACAATTTACGGTAAAAATCTGCGCAGGCGGCCGCCAAGCCAGCCCCGCAGACCTTGCTCAGCAGGTTGAAGGCATAAGAGAGAAACAAGCGCTTCCACAGCGCCCGGCGACGGCGAGCAGAAAAAAAGCGCCGGGACACGAGCAGGGCTTCACGGTTTCGTTTGACCATGCCCGCCAGGTTGCCGCTCACGCCGCCAAGACTCATGCAGACCGGAGCGGGGATGTCAAGATAGGCAAGATTATCCGAAGCCAGGGTGCGACAAAGAAAGTCATAATCCCCTGTAATGCGTAGTGAGGCGTCAAAGCGGTTTGCCGTAAAAAGCCTGCGTCTGTGAAACAGCCCCTGATGGGGCAGCGGCATGCCCACGGGCAGGTCGCGCTCTAGGTCGCGGGAAGGGAAAAGCGTGTCCACTGCAAAACCCTGCTCATTGACCAAGGTGACAGGGGCTGACGCATAGTCAATGCTGCTCTGTAGCCCAGCCAGGGATTTCAGTGTTGCGTCCAGATGCCGCGCTGAACAAATAAAATCATCCGCGCCCAAAAACAGTACCCAAGAGCCTTGTACCGCGCCATTTTCGTCAAACACCTGATTCCAGGCATCGTAAATGCCTGCATCGGATTGGCTTATGAGGCAGATAGGAAGTTTTGGCGCGTAGGATTTTACAATAGTCTGGGTTCCGTCAGTTGAGGCGCAATCCTTGATGATAATTTCGATGTTTGTGGTATTACAAGGCAGAAATGAGTTAAGGCAGCGCTCAATGGTTGGCGCAGCGTTGCGGGTGGCAATGACCACGGAAAGAATCGGCAAAAAGTGGCTCATGAATATCCCGAATAATCATTTCTAACTTGTACCTTGTCCCATCTGGACTGACTTGGCGACAATTCAACCCAGCCAGCGGCACAAACAGGTTATATATATATTATCCGTGCCGTCAAGGAGTCTGCACGTTCATCAAGTGGAAATGCTCTTTGTTGGCAACAACTATCAGATTGACGCATCCCGTGCCAAGAAGTAATTTATTTGCTATCCCTCCGCAATACTGATGTCTAAATTCTACAAGGGTACGATAAAAACAATAGCTTCATTCGTCTTTCTAAAAATGAAAAATACTCGCCAATGATTATCCTCCACGCTGCACAGACGGAGATGGGATTTCTGCTTTGGGGCGAGAGTCCGCCAGCCCCTTCTCCGCCTTCCGCTGCCTCGGAGAACGGAGAACCGGCACTCCCCTTGAAGCGCGCAGCAAAAACAAAAGCCGCAAGCCCCGCCCCTTCTCCCTTTGACGCTGGGCAGGCCGCTCTGGATGCAGCTCTTGATGCAACTCTGGCTGAACACCTCGGCCTTTCGTCAGGCGTTGCAAAGCCGCTTGAGGCCATCGCCTGGCTGCCGTCCTCAAAATCCGGCCCTGTGCCGTCGAGTCGGCTCCTCCACGATGTGGAGTACGCCAGCAAAACAATACATCTGCTGCCCTGGCGCGTCTCAGCCGCCCTGCTTGATGCCCAGGAAGCCGTAAATGCTCTGGCAAACTGCACAGGCAAGCAAACTCTCGCCCGTGGCGTTTTTCTGGGGCATGACCTTACGTATTGGGCTGAAATGCTCAGGTTTGCCGGGGCGCTGGTTGCCAGGCAGCACTATCTGCCCGGCGTGCGGATAATCGGCGGTCATTGCCATTCCGTATGGGAACCGGTGATTACCGCGGAGGAACAGGCGCGCTTTACTGCTTTTGCCGCCGCCATGCCCCCGTCGGCCAGAGCCTTGACCAAGGCTGACGGCAAAGCACCGCCTTCCACCGCCGCCGCTTCTGTTCTGCGCGCTTTTCTGACGGACATGGTTGACGCCCTTGTCCGCTCCGCCATGCCGCAAGCAACGGCGGGGAAAAATGGCCAAGCCCGCACTTCCAGCACATTACGAGTACCACGGGCGCAGCCCGCTGTGGAGAGTGCGCATGACGCATGGCTGGCCGCCCTGCGCTCGCCAGATGGGCGCATAGACTGGCCGAAGAAAGATGTAACAGATCTAAAAAATACCCTTACTCGCTGGAAACGCCCCATAACAGTGCTGTCCAAATCCCCGGTGCGGCTCTGCTTCAGGCTTGAAGAACCCACAGCCGGTGATGCGCCCTTGGACAGTGTCCTTCCTTTCCCTCCGACGGAGGACGACTCTGCCTGGCGGGTTTCCTATCTTCTGCATCCGCACGATGACCACAGCCTCCTGCTCCCCATACAGGATCTCTGGTCAGGCCCCAAAAAGCGTGCTTCAGTATTGAAGCACCTGGGTGCGGATGCCAGGGAATATGTGCTTTCGGCGCTGGGTCAGGCTTCCGGCATTGCGCCGGAAATTGCGACCAGCCTCAAGGATGCCGCGCCCCAGGGCTACAGTCTGGACGTTCAAGGCGCACACCGTTTTTTGACACATACGTCTCTTGCTCTGGGGCAGGCCGGGTTCGGGGTCATGCTGCCTTCGTGGTGGACCAACAAAGGCGCGAAGCTCCGCCCGGTCATTCAGGCCAGGGTGGCGTCCCCCAAACTCCGCTCTTCAAGCGGTCTTTCCCTTGATACCATTGTGGAATTCGACTGGCAGGCTTCTCTTGGTGGGGAGCCTATAACGCATAAAGAGCTTCTGGCTCTGGCCCGGCTCAAGGTTCCTCTGGTGCAGGTGCGGGGGCAATGGGTGGAGGTCAATGCGCAGGAAATTCTGGCCGCTGCTGATTTCTGGAAGAAAAACAACAAAAATACCGCTCCGGCCCGGGATATTCTCCGCATGGCCCTTGACGGTGAGGACGCCCCCCACGGTTTTACCTTTGGCGGTGTGCAGAGTGCGGGTTGGCTCAGCGAATTGCTCGACCAGTTGGAGGGCCGCACGGCCTGTGCGGAGTTGTCGCCCCCGGCCGAGTTTGGCGGCACACTGCGACCCTATCAGGCGCGGGGCTTTTCCTGGCTCGCCTTTTTGCAGCAATGGGGCCTTGGAGCCTGCCTTGCCGATGACATGGGCCTGGGAAAAACCATCCAGACCCTGGCCCTGCTGCAAAGATTATGGTCTTCCGGCAAAAAGATGCCCAGCCTGCTCATCTGCCCCACATCGGTGGTCAACAACTGGGCCAGAGAAGCGGAAAAATTCACCCCCGAACTGCCGGTCATGGTCCATCACGGGCTTGACCGCAAGAAAGGAGCGGCCTTCCGGCGGCTCGCGTCCGCGCAGGCGCTGGTCATTTCAAGCTATGGGCTTCTTCAGAGAGATATGGCGGTACTGAAAGATATTTCCTGGGGCGGCGTCATTCTGGATGAAGCGCAAAACATCAAAAACCCCGAAACAAAACAGGCCAAGGCCGCTCGGGCCATCCCGGCGGCATACCGCATAGCCCTGACAGGAACGCCGGCGGAAAACAATGTCGGCGACCTGTGGTCTCTTATGGATTTTCTCAATCCGGGTTTTCTGGGCAGCCAGCAAGAATTTCGCAAGCGTTTCTTCATGCCCATCCAGACCGGGCGCGATCCCGAGGCTGCCACACGACTGAAGCGCCTTACCGCGCCCTTCCTCCTGCGCCGCCTCAAGACAGACACGTCCATTATTTCCGACCTCCCCGACAAGGTGGAAATGAAGGAATTTTGCCCGCTGACCAAGGAGCAGGCTTCGCTGTACGCCGCTGTGCTTGAAGACCTGAACCGCACATTATACGAGGTGGACGGTATTCAGCGCAAGGGCATTATTCTTGCGACCCTGTCCCGGCTCAAGCAGGTGTGCAATCATCCCGCCCACTTCCTTGGCGACAACTCGGCCATAGACGGACGCTCGGGCAAGCTTGCCCGCCTCGCCGAAATGCTGGAAGAAATTCTGCCCGTGGGCGACAAGGCCCTGATATTCACCCAGTTCAAAGAGATGGGCCATATACTCAAAGGGCATTTGCAGGACACCCTCGGCAGGGAGGTGCTCTTTCTGCACGGCGGCGTGGCACGAAAGGCGCGCGACCGGATGATTGAGCGCTTTCAGGGTGATGCCCAGGCCCCGCCGATTTTTATTCTTTCGCTCAAGGCCGGTTCTACGGGACTGAACCTCACTGCGGCCAATCATGTTTTTCACTATGACAGATGGTGGAACCCGGCGGTGGAAAATCAGGCCACGGACCGGGCCTTCAGAATCGGCCAGCACCGCAATGTTCTTGTGCATAAATTTGTCTGTAGCGGTACGCTGGAAGAAAAGATTGATGCCATGATTGAACGCAAGAAAGAAATTTCCGATGCCGTGGTGGGCGTTGGCGAGGCCTGGTTGACAGAACTGTCCAACCAGGAGCTTCGGGATTTGTTCGCGTTGCGGGAAGAAACTCTAGGGGAGTAAACATGGCCTGGTATCATGAATATGGCGGCTTTCCCCCATCCCAAGCCCGCGAGGTCAAGGGGGGCATCAAGTCCCAAAGTCGGCGCGGCGGCTTTGGGCAAAGCTGGTGGGCCAAACGCTGGATCGAGCTTATTGAAAGCTTCGGGCTGGGAGCACGGCTGACCCGTGGGCGCGCCTATGCCCGCAAAGGGCAGGTCGTGTCCATTCAAATGGAAAAAGGCTGCATTTCCGCCAAAGTGCAGGGTTCACGGGCCAAGCCGTATACTGTCACCATGCGGGTCAAACCTCTGGAGGCTGACGCGTGGGCCGCCATCGGCCATGCACTGCGCAAGGAAGCTCTTTTCTCCGCCGCGCTCTTGTCCGGACAGATGCCGCAACAGATTGAAGAAATCTTTAAAAATGCCAAACTGTCGCTTTTTCCTGTAAAAAAGGATGATTTTACAACCGACTGCTCGTGCCCTGACTGGTCAAATCCGTGCAAGCATATCGCAGCCGTGTACTACCTTGTGGCCGAGGAGTTTGACCGGGACCCCTTTTTGCTGTTCAAGCTTCGGGGCATTGAGCGGGAGGCCCTTCTGGAACTGCTGGGTACTGGCGCGAGCGATGCCGAAGCCGACCCGGATGCCATGCAGGAAGAGGCAGAACCGCTCCCCTGCGATCCTGTACAGTTTTGGGGCCACTGTGCAACGCCGGTTGAACTTGGAGCGGTTATGCTTCCCGCTGTTGCCGCCGCCCTGCCCCGGCAGCTTGGCGGAATCCCTTTTTGGCGGGGAAATGAAGAATTTATGAGCACAATGGTGGATGCATTTGGAGCGGCAAGTAATGTGGGCCTCAACTGCGCCATAGGCTGCAACATCGTGGGGGAAACTCCACAAGCGGAGTAGGTTCTTCTCACTCGGCAACGATGATTTTGATAGCGGGCAGGGATTTCAAGACATTTTTTCTGGACGTGACCACGTTGCACAACAGAAATGAATTTCGCACAAACGCTGCTGTGCGGAATTTTGTCTCAAGGCTCCACAATTGCCAGGCTTTTTGGGTATCGCACAGGCGCACAAGCGCACAAGCGCACAAGCGCACAAGCGCACAAAGAAAATACTGTTCTTGCTCTTTTTTGGCAAAACTGGAGCATCAACCGCCCTGGTAATCTCCCCCCTTTTTTGCTTACCCTTCTTTGTTCCGTATAAAAAACTGCTGTGCGGCTGTGCGTTTGTGCGAAGGTTCAAAACACCAAGAAATTACAGGTATTTTATACAAAAAATCGCACAAACGCTTTTGTGCGCCGCACAGCTTAGAGCAGATCAACTTTGAAAAGTTGAGTCTGCTCTGCAAGGATTTTGACTAAAAATCCTTGTCACCAAATGCTTGCAAGGCGAACTTGCTTCGCCGACAAGCAAGCATTTGAAAGTGAATATTTTTAAAAGTCACAATCACAAAATGTGGATTCTTCTATTGCCTTTATGCGCCGCTCTTCCCGGTCTCCACGGCCTTCCCATGCGGAAGGGATGAATCCATAGCCGCGTACGTTCCGCCCCTTGATGCATTTTGTTTCCGTAGGATTTCCTTTGGTGTTCATCAACAACCACCCCTGACGCTTCATATGTTCCAGCAACTCATGGCGATTTACTCCTTTGGCGAGGTCGTTGAACGTCGGGATTGTCATGAATAATCGCAGGTCACCCTTGTCCTCCCATCTATATCCGCGAGTTTTTTGATCAGCTGCATCATGCCTCAGCCACGCTCGCCAAAGAGTAATTGTGGCGGGCCGTGGAGATATGGTCAACTGGATGTTCCTGTGCTAGTGGCAGGACATGGCAGACACAAAAGGATGCACAAGTAAAACCAGCAGAAAATACGCAGGTACGTGGCTGTGCTGTGCTCTGGGCGTTACTCTGTGCCTTTTATCTGCCTGCGCTTCCTCGCCTCGGCAAAAAGCCAGTGCTCTTGCGCAAGAGCAGGAATTTTCCGAGCGCCTCTTCTCAACGAAGCTATTTACTTTGTACGGCTTGCTTCGCCCCGGCTTATCGCCTCACTCAAAAATTTTGCGCGTGTATATTGAAGGCGACGGACACGCCTGGGAGTCTCGCACCCGGCCATCAACAGACCCCTCGCCGCGCAATCCTGTTACCCTGCGCCTGGCTATGGCTGATCCGGGGGCGGACACTGTGCTTTATCTGGCGCGACCATGCCAATATGTTCAGGGCGAGGACAGACGGCAGTGCTCAAAGCGCTACTGGACGTCAGCGCGTCTTGGGCCAGAAGTGATAAACAGCCTTGGCGCGGCAATTACCCTAGCCAAAGCTGCTTGCGGGGCAGAGCAGGTCATTCTGGTCGGGTTTTCTGGCGGTGGCGGGGCTGCGGCACTACTTGCTGCCACGAGGCAGGATGTGGCCTTTCTGGGCACGGTTGCGGGCAATCTTGATACTGAAGCTTGGGCAGACCTGCAGGGCGTGAGTCCGCTTACAGAATCCTTGAACCCTATGGCGGTGGCTCCATCGCTGCAGCACTTGCCCCAGCGGCATTTAAGCAGCCGCACGGATGCGACCATGCCGCCGGAAATCAGCGCAAAGTTTTGCCGAGCAGTGAACCAGTCAGAAAGTTGCGTTGTCATTTCAGGCGTGCCGCATGGCGGGCCGTGGCAACGTTACTGGGGTTATGATTATTCTTCTGGTAAGCCCTGACCTCAATTTTAACCATATTCGTAGCAGTCATTCCGCTATAACTCTCACTGCCAAAGTCAAAAAATCCATTTTTACTGCGTGCCTAGCGCCTAACGATTCTGCAAGGTTTTTATTCCGTGCAGTAGTCTTTATTTGCATCTGCGCGACGAGGTCATGCTTTTATAATTAATTACGATATCGGGCTATTACATGCCTATATAGTATGAAAACTACTGGAGGATATTGAATAATGAGCAATTTAGCATCTGAAACCACAGTTTTTGAGCAGTTGGAGAAAAATCTTCCGCCGGTCTTTTCACGCGAGGAAGCGGCTCGGCAGATGGGGGGACTGATCAAGGCCAAAACCCTTTCAAACCTTGATGCCACAGGCAACGGGCCATGGGTAAAAATTCGGATTCGAAAAAAAGTCTGCTATGAGCGCAGAAGCTTTTTGCAATGGCTGCGGCAGTACGTTCATCAATGAGCGAAAGCAAAAGTTGCACTGACAGTTCCGCAAAGGGGGCATGATCCACATCATGCCCCCTTTGCTATTATATGCGGCAATTTTTTTCCCGTTGTGGAATTTTTCAACATTTAAGGCAAAAAGGATGTTTTACCATGGATATGAACAGATTCGTTTACGCTGGAACACCCGATAGAGGTTATGGTCCCTGGGTTTTTATTGAAGACACACCAGAATCGCGCTTACAGGCGCTTGATGAAGGGTATACAGCGTTCTCAACCACAAGCTTCGCTTACGAACCCGAGAAGGGGAAACCTGAGCCAGTTCGTTACGGCGACCTGTGGCTGGACATCGACTGCAAAGAAGCGCCGTTTCTGGCAGTGATCGCGGCACGCACGTTTATCACGGATTTGGCCAGTGCTTACGATGGTTTTGACCCAGCCATGCTCGATTACTTCATGAGCGGCAGCAAAGGGGTTCATATCCGCATTCCAGCTGAAATTTTTGGCGGCGAAAACGGACACCCATTCCTGCCCCGGTTGCATCACAAGATGCTTGAAAGGCATTTTTCGCAGCCCCCCCACAACCAGGCGCTAGGATTACTGGCTCTAGGAGAATCTGTGCCCGCGAAGCTTAAGGATACAACTGTCGGCGACCTTGTTGATGGAAGCCTGTATTGCATGGGCAAGGGGCATCTGCTGCGTGCTCCCAATGTCAGGCGGCTTGACGGGCGCTACAAGGTCCAGGTCAGCGTAGAAACATTTTTTGAGCGGGATATTGATTCCCTGCTTGATCTGACGCGAGAACCTGGAACAGCCTCAATCCAGGCAATTGCCCCGGTCGCGACGGGGATGGCAGATCTTTACGACCATGTCCTGATAAGCTGGCAATCTTTAGATCCAGGCAGTTACAACCTTCAATCTCTTTCAGAATGCCAGTTTATGCGCCACTGTCGTGAAAATGCCCGAACGTTGAGCGAACCTGAATGGTTTATGATGCTGCGGGCGCTGGCCCCTTTGGGTGAAAAAGGGCTTGAGCTGGCTCAGGAATACAGTCGCCCCCACCCGGAATACTCGGCGCAGAAAACCCGTGCCAAGTTTTTGCATGCTCTGGATAAGGGCTACCCGGCCAGCTGCCAGGAAATTCAAACAATTTTCCAGTGTAGCCCTCGCTGCAAGGTTCGCAGCCCTCTTGACTTGGAACGCAAGCGCCAGAGCGATGCCGTGGTCGCGGCTGAGTCTTTCTGTCTGGAGAAAGACGGTCTGTACTATTCCGCATCGCGTGGCGCATTGGAAGGCGACAGTTTTAAAGTGAGCAGCCCCATACGTGTGCTAGGAAAAATGCGCAATACGGACGGCACTGGATGGGCAAGGTTGGTGGAGCTGGTTACACCTGATGGCAGGAATAAAAAACTGGATATTGCCATGAGGGACTGTGTTGGACGGGGGGATAGTGTGCTGGCCCTACTTTGCGATCATGGACTTGAGCTGACCGGCGGAAAGATGGGAAAATTTGTTATGGATTACCTGCGGCTTGCCGCTACGGATAAGGTATTCATCAACGTGGAACGTCTGGGGTGGCATGGCAACCGGTATGTCCTTCCAGATGCGATTTTTGGCGAGGGGGGAAACGAAGAAATCAACTACACGCAGGAAAACAGTTTGTTCAAATGCTCTGGCGGGCTTGGGCAGTGGCAGGAGCACATTGGGCGTTATTGCCGAGGCAATACCCTGTTGATGCTGGTTTCAGCTTTTGCCTTGACTGGGCCGCTTCTGCATATTTGTGGGGTTGAGGGGGGCGGGTTGCATCTGTTCGGCCCTTCATCAACAGGCAAGACAACGTTGGCTCTGCTGGCGGGCAGTCTTTGCGGAGGCAATGAAAACAAGGGGTTTGTGCGGCAGTGGCGCAGTACGCACAACGCTATCGAGCACACCGCAGTTCAGCACAATGACGGCCTGCTGGTCATGGACGAAAGTGGACAAGCCACAGCTGACACTGTTGCCCAGACGATTTACATGTTGTCCAACGGCCAGGGCAAGGAGCGTATGCGGGCCGATGCCACGCAGCGCAAAACCTACCAGTGGCGAGTACAGCTGTTTTCCACAGGCGAACTGACAATGGACGAAAAGATTGAAGAAACGGGAAAATTTCGCGCGATGGCGGGGCAGAATGTCCGCGTTGTCAATCTCCCTATTGATCGCGGGGCCGGTAAAAACTCCTATTCCTGTTTGCATGGCTTCGAAAATCCTGCGTCCCTGAGTGAGCATTTAAAGGATGCCACGAGGCATTTCTACGGTACGCCTCTTAGGGCCTTTTTGACGGCCTTGTGTGGTGTCAGCAATCAGGAAATGGATGCTAATGGGGCTGATATCAAAGAAAATATCGAAAAATTTGCCAAGACATACTGTCCTGATGGTTCGTGCGGCCAGGTTCGTCGTGTTGCTGTAAAATTTGGCGTGATAGCCGCTGCGGGCATGTTCGCAGCGAAAAACGGCATTCTGCCCTGGACGCCGGACGAATCCCGTGACGCTGTGGCGGAATGGTTCCGAATCTGGCTTGAAGGGCGCGGTGGCGTCGGCAATCTGGAAATCATGAAGGCGCTTGCCCGCTTCAAGGACTTTTTTGCACGCCACGGCAGGAGCCGTTTTGTTGAGGTGAATGGTTTGGGAGAAAATATGCGCGACCTTGCGGGCTACCGGTGGGAAGACAAGGGGGAACAGAGGTTTTTTATGATCACCCCGGCCTTCAACGACCTTGCCAAGGGAGTAAACAAGCATGAGCTGTTAGAGCACATGAAACAGCAGGGCTGGCTTTTGACGAGCGGCAAGGGGAGCCTTGTGACCACAAAGTGGATCAGCGGGCGTAACGTTCGCGGTTACGGTTTTATCCCGTCTGCATGGGAGGGTCTGGCTGGAAATATTGAGATGAAGCCTCAGGTAAATGCGGTGGACATGGAAATTGGCGGGGAATTTTAACCTGTGCGGCGAACAGAAGCGTTTGTGTGGTTTTTAGCCTTAAATATCAGCATATTGCTGTGTTTTTGGTCGCCACACAAACGCACAGCCGCGCAACGGTTTTTTACCATAATGTAAAAATGGCAAATATGGAGACAATTAGGCTGGAAATTATCCAATTTATGAAAGAGGCTGCACCCGGCATGATAGCGAGAGGTGTCTTGGGGGGGAGGCTCAGTTTGGCAGCGTCCATACCGAGCCTCTGTGCGGGTAAATGGCGTGCGGCACTCTGTGAAACAGAATGCGATGCGCAGTCCTGCCCACCTAATGCATGCAGCTGTTCCCGCTTTTGCCCTCGTTCCTGTTCGGGGGCCTCTTATCAGTACAGGCAAATGGCGTTGGGCAGGCTTTGACCGTCGCAGCTGTTATCTTCGGCGTGCAGGATCGTAAGAACGCGCCACTATCCGGCATATGCAGAAATTAAAAGCGCATTTTGATCCTTGTGAGGGCTGTGCGTCTGTGCGGAAACACAAAACACCTGAAAAACGGGCGATTTTGCCCTCAAAATTGCGCACAATGTTATCTGTGCGGTGTATTGTATCCCTTTAAAATTTATATTTTTTTGAATATCAATGTGTTGCTATAAGCAGAAGTGCCAAAGTCCAACGAGGTGTGTTCGCTGGTGCTGACTCGCAGACATCTGGGGCTTTGATAAGATGCCTGCCCGCCCTTGGAGGCGCAAAAAAAGCGGGCCATTGATTGCTGAGGTGTTGCCTGTGGGGCAACACCGTTTTGTCCTGCCCTGTGGAAAATGACATTGATTTCACCTGAAATTATTGGATTAATTTTTATCACGTCCCCGTTTTTCTCCGTTTTTCCCCGTTTGCGGAGATGTTGACGGAGCGAACGCGGAGGAAAACAGATAGATTGCAAGCTGAAAACGGTGCTAAACGGAAGCCCGCAATGCTTGGCGGTGATGTTGACGCCAAGAACAACTATAAAGAGCGGAGATAGCTCTCAAAGCGTAGAAGGTCATCGGCAAAAATCTGCACGGGGGAAAAATTATTTCTTTCTGTAAGTGGTCTTAGAGCCACTGCCGAGAGCCGTGATTAATTGGCTACTTTTGAGAGCCCTCAGCTCGTTGCCCGCCTTATCCTCCCTCCACTGAAAATGCTCTTGAACCTCAGCGCGGGAGAACCTTTCCCCACGGAGAAACAGCTTGTAAAGAGCTTGCTGATCTTCCGTTAAGTTACAAAGTGACGAATCATTGTTATTTAAATCACCAGCAGATGAAGTTTTATCATCTGTTTCATCATCACCAAGCGTTGTTACACACAATGGTGTATCAACGGGTACATTACCTTCAAGATAGTTCCAGTTGCCATTCACTGGAAGATGGTAAATTCCGTATTTTTCATTCAAATTTGGTGGAAGTTTACATTTTTCGAAATTCAATCGTACAACAATATCTTCGCTGTTTTTGAGAGCATATTTTACTGCTTCACTACTATTTTCGTCATCAATCAATGTCTTACGACCTTCAATGTGAATAATTGTCTGGCTTTTGTCTCTTATATTAGAAGGTCCTTTAAAATCATAATTGTCCTTTGTGGCGTGATTTACAAAAATAACTGCAGCTCCTTCACGTTCAATCGAATAGAAAAAATCAAAAAGTTCATTTATCCTTCCTTTCAATGCCTTATCAGCTAGTGAAATAAGGTTGTCAATGGCGAGAACTTTAATGTTATCTTGCCTGATTCGTGCAAGAATTTTTTTTTGGTGCTCTGGATTTAATAAATCAAGTGAGCCAGTTTCACGCGCAAAATGACAACGTATATGTTTGTTAACAGACTCAAATAATGAGTGATTATTCTGAGTAAGTTGTTTAATGCGCTGTTTAAACTGATCTTTCGTAAGCTCGCCATCAAGTAGTAAAACATTACGAGGGATCTCGCTGCCAGCAAAGAAAAATGCTTGCGTACCAGAAGCAATACCAAGAATGAATGTCAAAAGTATAAAACTTTTTCCAGTGTGACTTCCTCCCCACATAAACAATATAAAGTGCGGTTTGATGAGTAAGTCTAATGAAGGATATGTATCGATACTGATTTCAGGGGAATCCATTATCTCGTTTAGCGTGCTGACAGGCAGTGCTTCAGCATTTTTTTGCGGAGGACATTCTTTTTGGGCCGCCAAGCCGACTTCAACGAGTTGCTTTTCAAAACTAGGGACGGACAATGCTGTCGCAATAATCTTGTTAAGAAAAGAAGAAGGAGCAATCTGTTCGTTCAGGTCAACTTTTTGATCAAGGAATGCTTGCTTCCAAGGTGATCCTGATCCGACAGTCATAGCATCAGCAGGCATCCCATCGGCCATGATGGGCCAATGGTATATTTTTACATCGCTTGCGCCAGCATTGCGTAGCGTTGATGCAAAATCGATTGCGGCAGAGTAACCGTCCCGCGAAAAGATGGGGAGCAGTATAACGTTACGGCCATAAAAACAGTGTGCATCAAAAGTTTTAGTATCGCCAGCGTAGCCGGAAACGATACAATCGTGTTCATCAAGATTGGCCTCGCGACATATTTTTCGAAGATGAAAAGCGACGTGCAAAGACATTGGAAAAATGATGAGTGCATCTGGAAATTTATCTATAGCCACTCTGGAAAATGGGTATGCTGGTGCAGGAGCATATCCAATCCCTAAAATTTTTTTCTTACGGCGTTCTATATTGACAAGGATACTAGATGCTACCAATAAGAAGCTTTGCTTATTTATATTCGAATAATGGCAAAGTTTTTGTTCCACACTTCCATCAAAACTATACAAATCATCAAAAAATGAAAGTCTGTATATTTCTTCTCCAACCTGAATTTTTTCTGGAATGAAATCAAATAAGATAATTGGTTCTATTTCATTTTCAAGCCTAATATCCATCACATACGGGGAAACATCGGATTCGGTGCCTCTTGTAGTAGGAACGACATCAAAGCAATATTCAGGCTTGATTCCTAATAATTCTGCAACAACAAGCGCAGCCTGAACACGCCCTCTGTTTAGTTGTTCCGTAGCAAATTGAACAATATCGTCACCAATAAACCTGTTTGGATTGGCGATACTGCCTGCATGATTCTGTTGTGGATTGCCAAGTTCCGCAAGAAAATCTTCTCGTTGCCGATGGGACAGGCATAGAAACAAAGCATTAGTAAGACCAATAAAAATTTCTGCTTTTTTATTGTCCTGCAAGCACTCTGGTTTTTTCATCTTGTCAATCTTTGAGCGTCGCATGTGAACCTTTAATGATATTTTACTTGCGCCAGCGTATCTCATCTTTTTCACCTATATTTTTTTTCTAAGTACAATATCAATGTCTTTCCATGCCAGATTCATAATGATCTTTTCATATAAAAGCTCTGGCGGAAATTTTTCACCATATTGCTTGGCAGCGAGCATTGGCAACTCATGCCCAAAGACTTGTCGAAAATAATCATTTTGCAAACCGCGCTGTTTGAAAAAATCGGCAAAGGTGTGCCTGAGCGAGTGAAATGTTTTACCTGAGGCCTCACCCAGAGTTGCGCTCACAATAGCCTTGAATTGTTTGCCTGGCTGTTTGCCAAATTTAACTGCGCCTTCGGACTTCTTCAGGTCGGGGAACAGTCTGATATGATTTTTCTTCACAATGTCAGTATGATATTCAAGTAGGCCAATTTTTATCAAATCAGGGTGGATGGGGACAATTCTTCGTGCGTTTTTGTTCTTCAGCAGTTTGGGCCTGCCAAGTTCATCAAGGCCATTGCTGTTGATATCAATGACCCAAATTCCCTTTGTTTGGCTTTCATAGATGTCGGCGCAGTGAAGTTGGGCAATCTCCTCGAGGCGCATGCCGGTGAAAAGGGCAATCAGGGGAATCCAGTAATAAGAGGGGGATTTGAACTCTTTTCTCGCGAATTTAGGGTGCGCAAAAATTTTAGCGAGTTCGTCGTCAGAGAAGGCTTGGCGCAGTTCAATAGCTTGTCGGCTGTCTTTGATCTGCAGATGGGTCGCCGGGTTGGCAGCCAGTATTCCTTCTCTAACATACCACGCAAGCATGCTGCCCACTGCTTCCACGAGAATATTAACAGTTGTGGTGCTCAAGGTGTTCTGTACATTGAGTTCAAGCAATTCTTGAATGCTTTTATTCTTGAATTCTTTTACTCGCGTGCGGTTGGGCGGGAGTTTTCGTAATGTTTCGCGAAAACGCCGCATGTCTGCGCGTGTAATCTCCTGAATTGGTTTGTCACCAATAATTGCCAAAAATTCGCCTAAACGTCCCCTGTGGTCAGTTACACTGTGTTCCTGCCATTCTCTGTCCTGAAGCTTTTGGTTTATGTATCGCTCCATAGATTCTGAATATAGTATCGAATCTTTAAGTTTTCCAATGTTGCTTTCTGGAGTTGATGAGATAGCATTGAACATTTGTTCCAGCGAGCTATCAATTTCATAGGGCAACTTCCCATAATCGCGGCCCATGATTTCCTCTTCCATCAAGAAATCGCCCTGGGCCCGCGCAGCATCAATTCGATGCAGCGTGATTTGCATTTCGTTATATGCCTTGACTATCTGAAGGTAGTTTTTTGCAGAAAGTTCTTCCCGGCTGAAAGCCCTTGAGCGAAATAATTCTATGAGACATGCGGGAGCAATGTTTTCAAGTTGCTCTGGCGTCTTTATGCTTAAGAGTATTTCAGCTTGGGAGAGCCGCAGTTGGTCATACTGGATATCAACATTCCGTATTGAGACATCTTTACGCTCTGAAAGATCTGCGTGATCCTGCTCCAGCAAGCGCTGGAGCAGGATATTCATGCGACGGCGTATTTCCTTGTAGTCCAGCATAAACCCCTCAAGAATCATATTGCCAATTTCTGCGGACAGCATGCGGGCGCGAAATCGCGCAATCCTCAGGTAGGACGTTTGCAGGCTCACGCGCAGCTCGGCCCGCCCAAGTGATTTTCGCAGGTTGGCAGGAAAGGCATATCGAAAATAGTAGATTTTTCTTTTGCAATAAAGATACGCAGGGGCTGATTTTTTGTCATCATCATGGTTGTTGGCGACTGCAGGCACAAGACTGGAAAGGGCAGGAAGAAGGTGAGGCATGGGGTTATCTCCTGGCAACGGCAAAACGGGCTTGCGCCTAATTTTGTCGTGCCTTTGACCCCGCGCTTTGACCCCATAAGCTCCCAAGGGCGGGTTTTGGTCTGGTGCCTATGCTGGGCACAAGCCAAAAAAAAGAGTCGTTACAGGCTGTTGCTTGTAACGACTCTTAAAAGATGGTGCCGAAGGGGAGACTCGAACTCCCACTCCCTTGCGAGAACTAGACCCTGAACCTAGCGTGTCTACC
>Ga0183101_1000447_pt1 | contig 40374 bp, 48 predicted proteins | sample Biomet3_FD_127790 | JGI IMG/M metagenome (GOLD analysis project Ga0183101, IMG submission 127790) | Microbial communities from bioreactor (seeded with sewage sludge) at LBNL, California, USA - Biofuel metagenome 3 | ecosystem: Engineered > Bioreactor > Anaerobic > Unclassified ... | reverse complement strand
CTCCCCTCCCCCACCCAGCCCCGCCCCCAGGACGAGGTGGCGTGATGGAACCTATCACCCCTTCGGGAATCCGCTACCTACGGTTTCCTCGCTCTGGCCCTGGCGAGTCTGTCAAGTTCGACCCTGACCCCTCGTGTGTGTGTTATTATTTTATCGATTCGCCTAATGCACTTTTCAAGTTTCTTTGGCGAAACTATTCCCTTTTCAAGAATAAGCTTTGTAAAGAGCATAAAATAGAGCGCATAGTCGTCAGGCGGAAAGATGGCACCATTTTGCTTCAATTCAATTGCTGTATCTATGTCCTTCTTCCACTGCTCAATAGCGCTCTTAAGACAAATTTCTCTGATATTACGTTTATCAGCATAATAATTCGTAATGGCAGACCCAACAAGTCCGACAGCTCCACCAATCAAAGCGCCAAGAATTGCTGCGGTTGCATTATCCATAAAAATCTCCTGGAGGGCTAAACATGGATTCAGGAACGTCGTTTATTTTAGGGTCCATAGTCGGGAGTATTATTTTTTGGGCCGGGTTCTATACAGGAACCCGCCATTAATCAGCGGCCTGACCGCCACCAAAGGAACTAGTATGCAAAACGATCCACGCGCCCCAGAATGGCAAATCCTCGACACGCTCAAGCAAATCCTCTCCGAACTTCAGGCAGTCCGGGGTCTGTTGGAAAATAAGACACAGGCCCCGGAAACATACGCCTACGATCCTAAACTCTCGTCATGAGGCGATCTCACGTTTAAAGTAAAACATACGTGCAATACCATTTTTTGATTGGTCAGTTTTGTCGTTTGCGGGGAGAACTTCAAGTTGGACAATTTCCCATCCATCTTCACCAAATTCGTTAAGAGCTTCTCGAATGCTCTTTACGTTTTTCCCTATGATCTCTTTGCAGTCCAAGAAGTATTTTCCCTGCCTCTCAACAATCGTAGCAATCATGTATTCGAATCTTTTCGCCATTTCGCTTCTCCTCTCGGTTTGGGTTTGGTTGGCACCTCGACCCTATCGAGGGGAGGGGCGGAGATAAAGGGACCACACGCATATGCTCGAATCCTCCCTTGCTCTCCTGGCCTTTCCCCTGGCCTGTTTCGCCGTGGCTGCCGGGATCAGCGTTTGGATTTGGAGGCGTCCACGATGACCAGCCGCTCAAAGCAGCGCTCATCCGCTGGCGTCCTGGCCGAGACGAGCCGGTACCCGATCAGGCAGGCTCGGTCTGCTCGCTGCGGCATCGGCACGGCCTGTGCCCAATGGGCGCACTCACTACAGGTCGGCGTCGCGCACATGGCCGCAATCTCCCATGGTGAGCATCAGCCGCACACTCATCTCCCCCGGCCAGCGTTCCAGGGCCATGCGTTCGGCTTCCCGCTGGATCACATCGAGCGGCGTGCCGTCAGAAAATTTCAAGGTGCGGAAATGGGCGGCCTCGACGCGAGAGACACGAGCCAGGACGTAGAGCAGACCAGGGTGGTCGGGGTCGCGGTGTGGATGGAGCGTAAGGGTTTGCATGGGGCTATAATGACCGGATGCTGAACATTTGAAAGGAATAGATATGAAAGTTTCATCCATAGAACCAGACGACCGCGAGAGTAAACGAATCAGGCGATATGCCAAATCTGCTTGTGCTGCTCGGAAAATAGGCGAGCTACTTACGGATGATGAAATAGAATTCTTTACTGGGATACCTGCCTCTACCTTCAAAAATTATCGGCTTGGCATTTCTGCTATGCCCATCGAAGTGGCTTCGGCGATCTATGCGGGCTGCCCTACGACGCGAAAAATTCTTTATCCGCTTCTCTGCCCAGAGGGCTTCAGTCTCGTTCAAAACGATAAAACTAATCCTGTTTTGTCTTCAGAAAATGCCGCTGAAATTATGATGGAGTTGACGGCGAATCTTGGAGATATTGCTGGCAAACTTAAGACCCTCCAAAAGCGGATTATTCCAAGGAGATCGTTCCTAGAGCAGGTAATGGATGATGTCCTTGCCGCGAGAGATAAGGTTGAGGCGCTTGCTGATTCGACTTCAAAAGCTATTAATCAGGCCCTTTTCCGCAAAGGGGAAAAATAATGATCCCCACCGCCTGTCCGCAAAATCCGAATCTCCCCCGCGATACTCTGCTTTGTCTGGCCAATATCGACCGCAAGACTGTGCCGTGTCTGCAATGTGAGGTCGCCAAGGCTATTGCCGCTGAGCGGGCGGCCAGAAAACGGCGCGGATATGTGAGGAGCGCGAAATAATGGAGAGCACTATGAGAGTCGGGCCCTGTGCAAATTCGTACTGCGAGGCGCACACCATGCGCGTGCCCCTTTATAAAGGGGACCTGTGTAAAGACTGCTTTAACCGAGCTGAGGAGGCAAAAAAGAAATTCCAGAGTCGAGCCAGCGCCTATACCCAACCCTTCGAAAAATTCGAAGAGTTGCCGGCACAGGCTATGACGTCAGCCCAGGACGTGACGTGCTACGACGCGGCCGCTGAAAAGGCGGCAAGGGCGGCTGACAAAATATCGGCTGACGCCGACGCGATGTGCGATCCTTCCGGCCCTGACCTCCCCGAGGATCTGGACCGGCCGTTTGTGCTCGCCGGGATTGCGTTTGAAGCGGCAAAACACACCCGTCAGTTGGGCGGCGACACTGTCTCCGTCCGAAAAAAGCACCTCTCAATCCATAGCGGCGCGATCCAGGAACACGGACTTGCCCGGTACACGCACGCCCGGTTGGCTGCTTCCAGGGACGGCCAGGCCATCGCCATCAAATTCTACACCGGAAAGCGTCCTGGCGCCCTGAAATTTCAGCGCGGTTGCGTCATCTCGGGCGAGGCGTTTTTACGGGAGCACCCGGGGATGGTCGGTCGGGAAGGGTTGCTGGAGGCGGCGGGGATTGAGGGTTGGTATGTGGTGCGTTTGGGGAAGGAGGTGGCGTAGCCATGGCCAGTCATAATCTCGGCGACCTTCTTGACGAGGCCAAGCAGATCATCACCGGAGAACGGCAGGATGCCTATGGGAGCCCGGAGGATTCGTTTTCCCTCATCGGTTCTTTATGGAGCGCCTACCTCGGCCGCGAGATCACGCCCCGCGAGGTGGCCGACATGATGATCCTTTTCAAGGTGGCGCGCCTCAAAGGCCAGAAGCCGACCCGGGACACGTACTGCGACATCGCCGGATATGCCGCCATCGCGGCGGATAGGATGATGGAGGTGGAGACCATGGAGACCCTGTCATGACCAGCGCAGACGTTCGAACAGCCATGCGCGCACGCTTCACCTCGCCAGAGTGGGCGCTTTTCTTCGAGGTTGGCGACGGTACCGGTGCGCATCAACATCGCTGGGCCGATGCCGTGGCCATGAATCTGTGGCCGTCGCGGGGCCTGGCCCTGCATGGATTCGAGATCAAAGTCTCTCGCTCAGACTGGCGGGCCGAGCTCAAGAACCCGGCCAAGGCCGAATCGGTGTCACAGTATTGCGATCACTGGTGGATCGTGACCCCGACCGGAGTAGTCCCGCAGGATGAGCTACCCGACACCTGGGGACTTTTTGAAGTGAACCCGGCAGGAAAGCTCAAACAGGTGGTTGCCGCTCCCAAGCGGGAGGCCAAACCTGCGGGCCGGCCGTTTATAGCTGCGTTACTGCGTCGCGCCGGACAGGTGGACGAAGAAGATATCCGTAAGGCCGTGATGGCGAGAACGGAAAAGATCAGAGAGGAATTTAAAAAATCCTCTGAACGAGATTTGGATTCAAGAACCAGACGTTTTCAGGAAGTCCTCGACAAGGTTGCTAAGATCAAATCGTCCACCGGTATTGACCTGCTGCATTGGGCGCCAACGGAAGAAGTTTCCGCCGCGATAAGATTCGTTCTGACAGCCGGAGCCCTCAATTCCTATGGTGGAATTGACCGCATTAGAAATAGCCTGCGTCGTGCTCTGGAGCAGATGGATCAAGCTGTTGAAGAGGCACAAGGGCAGCGTTTGGCTGTGGAGACCATGGAGGTGGGGGCGTGACCTACCTCGACTTTCTTGCCCACAAGATGGTCCTGGCCCAGCCTTCCGGCTTCGAGCCTGGCGCCGTCCACCCACTTCTCAAGCCCCATCAGCGGGACATCGTCCAGTGGGCTGTCCGGGGCGGCCGCCGGGCCATCTTCGCGCGGTTCGGCCTAGGCAAGACATTCATGCAGCTCGAGGTCCTGCGTCAGATCCTGGAGCATGACGGCGGCCGGCAACTCGTTATCGCGCCCTTGGGCGTCCGCCAGGAATTCAAAGCCGACGCCGAAAAGCTCGGACTCGAGATCCGTTTCGTCCGCCGAACCGAGGAGGTGGACGGGACCGGCCTCTACCTGACCAATTACGAGAGCGTGCGCGACGGCCGTCTCGATGTGAATCTGTTCAACGCCGTGTCCTTGGATGAGGCCAGTGTATTGCGGTCCTACGGCTCCCTGACCTTCCAGACTTTCCTGACGCTCTTTTCAGCCATCCCCTACCGCTTCGTAGCCACGGCCACCCCGAGCCCGAACCGGTACAAGGAGCTTATCCACTACGCCGGCTTTCTCGGCATCATGGACACCGGCCAAGCCCTGACGCGGTTCTTCCAACGCGATTCGACCAAGGCCAACAACCTGACCCTCTATCCTCATAAGGAGCGGGAATTCTGGTTGTGGGTCAATTCCTGGGCCGTTTTCCTGCAACGGCCGTCGGACCTGGGCTACTCGGATGAGGGCTACAATCTACCCCCGCTGCGCGTGCACTGGCACATGGTCAAGTCCAACTCCAAACCCGGGGCCGACAAGCGCGGGCAGCTCATGCTGGTTGCCGACGCCGCAATATCCCTGGCGGATGCGTCCCGCGAGAAAAAGGCCAGCCTGCCGGCGCGCATTGCCAAGATGGTGGAAATTGTCCAGGCCGAGCCGGGCCGCCACACCATCCTCTGGCATGACCAGGAATCCGAACGTCACGCCATCACCAAAGCGTTGCCCGAGGCCGTAGAGGTCTACGGTTCCCAGGACCTGGACGAGAGAGAAAGCCGCATCGTGGACTTCTCCCAGGGCCGATTCCCCCTGCTGGCCACAAAGCCGATCCTTTCCGGATCGGGCTGCAATTTTCAGCGGCATTGCTCCAAGGAAATATTTCTGGGCGTGGGCTACAAGTTCAACGACTTTATCCAGGCCGTGCACCGCATCTATCGGTTTCTCCAGTCCGAGGACTGCGACATCCACATCATCTACACGGACACCGAAACCCGCATTGTTGAGGCGCTCAAGCGCAAATGGGCGCAACATGAGGAGATGGTGGAGAAAATGAGCGAGATCATACGAAAGTACGGCCTTTCCCGGACGGAAATGTGCGAGGAGTTGCGCCGATCCATCGGTATCAAGCGCGTGGAAGTCCGAGGCGAACTCTTTACAGCCGTCAACAACGACTGCGTTCTGGAGTGCCAGGCCATGGCCGAAAGCTCCGTGGACCTGATTCACACGAGCATCCCCTTTGCCAACCACTTCGAATACACCCCGAGCTATAACGACTTCGGCCACACGGACAATAACGGACATTTTTGGGAGCAGATGGATTTCCTGACGCCGGAGCTCCTGCGCATCCTTCGCCCGGGGCGCATCTACGCTTGCCACGTCAAGGACAGGATTCTGTTCGGCAACGTCACCGGGAAGGGCGTGCCCACGGTCAGTCCTTTCCATGCCGAAGCCATCTTCCACTCCTGTCGGCATGGCTTCGACTACATGGGCATGATTACCGTGGTCACGGACGTGGTGCGCGAGAACAATCAAACCTACCGCCTGAGCTGGACCGAGCAGTGCAAAGATGGCTCGAAAATGGGAGTGGGCAGCCCGGAATACATCCTGCTTTTCCGCAAGCCCCAGTCCGACCGCAGCCGCGGCTACGCCGATGCGCCCGTGGAGCACGACAAGGATGCCTACAGCCTGGCACGCTGGCAGGTGGACGCGCATGCGTTCTGGCGGTCGAGCGGCAACCGGCTTCTGTCGGCCGACGAAATGGCCGGTTTCGGTCCGGAGGTCCTGGCCAAACTCTTCACCGAACAGTCTTTGCAGAAGGTCTACGACTATGAGGAGCATGTCCGTATCGGCGATGAGCTTCGCCTGCGCGGAGTGCTGCCAACGAAATTCATGGCCCTGGCCCCTGGCTCGCATAATCCCATGGTCTGGCACGACATCAACCGGATGCGGACGCTCAACGGCGAGCAGTCCAAGCGGTGCCTGACTCAGCATATCTGCCCTCTTCAGTTCGACATCGTTGACCGGATCATCGAGCGGTACAGCAATCCCGGAGACCTCGTTTTCGATCCTTTCGGCGGCCTCATGACCGTTCCCCACCGGGCGATCCTGAAGGGCCGGAAGGGGTACGCCGTGGAGCTCAACGACGAATCATTTCTCGACGGCGTGAAGTATTGCCGGGCGGCGGAACAGAAAGTTTCGACGCCGTCGCTGCTCGATTTTTGCGAGGCGGCAAATCCTCCTGCACCGTGCAGCGGACATGCCGCCACTGCCCAGGTAGGAGTGTGAGCATGAGCAACCATTCTGACCGCCTCACCGCCGCCTACGCCGATGCCTGCCGCCGGCATCCTACGTTCCCGGATGCGCTTGATTCCATAGGTACGATCCTGGCCGAGGAACTGCTTGAGGTCACTACGGCGGGTATGGCTGCGCTCCAGGCGATCAATGACCACCGGGACGATGGGCGGCCTCTTGAGGACGTCCTGACAGAACTACGGCACGTCGACGTGGTTGTGCGGCGGGCGCTTGAACGGTTGGAAGGCGAGAAGGTGTAATTATGGCCAAGGCCCCGGCATTTCAATTTTACGTCAAGGACTGGATGGCAGACCTTGCCGAGCACCCCCTAGAAATCGAGGGGGCGTGGTGCCGGTTCTGCGCCAAAGCCTGGCTTTCGGAAACGCCCGGGGAAGTCCGGTATACCCTGGACCAATGGGCGCGTCTCTGGCGCGTGACCGCTGCCGACGCTTTGCGCATCTTGAGCTACATCATCGACGAAAAAATAGGCGATTCAGACACTGACATCACGGAATTCTCACGCGATTCTCACGGCAAAATACATTTGGCTTGTCGAAGGATGGTTCGAGAGGAAAAGGATAAGGAAGGCGATAGGATAAGGCAACGGCGCCGGTACGAAAAAAAGAAGGGAGAGCCCGTACCTCACGCTGATTCTCACGCCGGTTCTCACGAAAAGATCACGTCTCCTTCTTCATCTGCATCTGCTACTGCAAAGAAAGAAGAAATAAAAAAACCCCCCTACCCCCCGCAAGGGGGAGAGGCTGAGGCAACGCTACTCTCTTCCCGAGAGGACGATCCTGACGTTCAGCCGAACGCCAACGTCTCCGACCTGAGCGAATGTCTCATCGAGTTCCAGGACATCGCGGCCGCTTTCCAGGAGGCCGGCGGCTACGTGGACACCGTCACGGCCTACAGCACGTTTTTGCCCATGCGCTTCAATTTTCCGCGAGACCGCGTGGTCGACGATATCTCGACTCGTGGTCAGTCTGATGCCTGGAAAAGGCAGGATATCCCAACAAAACTAAGTACATACCTCTCAAGGCGGATGTGGATTGATGGGAAGCCGTCCCCTCGGGCGAGTCCTCAAGGGCGTAAAAACGGGAAGGACGATGACTGGATGCGTTACGCCGGTAGCTGCGTAAAAGGGGGAAAGTCATGAATCAACAGGCGTTTAGCGATATGCTGGATAAAGTTTTAGCCATGTTCGGGCGGACGCCGACAGGGGCCATGCGCGGAGTCTGTTGGGACGTTTGCGAAAATCTCCCTGACGTTTTTGCGGACTACGCCGTGGAGCAGGCCAGAGACTTGGATCGTCAGCCGGGTAACCTCTCTAAATTTTTCCGTGATTCCTGGTTCCGGTGGCGTGAGAGCCACCCGGCTATGGCAGCCAAAGAACAGGAATTTGGCTGCGATTTTTGCCACAAGGGACTGATTTATTTCGTTAAGCAGGAAGAAGGGGAAGGATGGAGCTTAGAAGTGGCCGTCTGCGGCCATTGCCGACCAGGAGGGCAGACTCAGGCGAACATTCGCCAGCATGGCGGAGAGATTGTACCCCCAAACAAAGGGCTCTCAATTTGCGTACAGCGAAATGCATCGGCACAGGAAGCCCAGGGAGGTATTGATTTTTCTGAGAGATTGCAGGCTTGGCGCCAAGGGGAAAGCCCTGATGAACGTTGCATTATCCCTGACGATGATCGGAGTGATCGGGCCGAAGGTTGGTGCTAATAATTAAAAACAGGAATGGCACAAGTGCTTCCCTGTGACCAGTGTAAACCGCCCTGCTGCGTGGAGCGCCATTGCATGGGTATCACGTATTGGGACGGGAAATCGACTGGTGTAAAGGGCGCAGTAAGGATTGAAACTCTAAAAAAATGCCCGTATATAAAGCGGGTTAGGATATGGTGGAAATATGGCAGGTAGCGTCAATAAAGTGATTTTGATTGGCCGGTTGGGGCAGGACCCGAAATTATCAAACCTACCATCAGGCCAACCTGTTGCAGAGCTGTCTATTGCAACGGACGAGTCGTTTAAAGACCGGGACGGCAACAAGCATGAACGCACCGAATGGCACCGGGTCAAGGTGTTCGGCCGGTCGGCGGAATTTTGCAGCAACTACCTGTCCAAGGGCCGATTGGTGTACGTCGAAGGGACGTTGCGCACCCGGTCCTGGGAAGATCAGCAGGGCCAGAAGCGCTATCAGACCGAGATTGTCGTGAGCGGCCCGGGTCATAAAGTGCAGGGGTTGGATAGCCGTGGGCAGGGGGAAGGCGGACAGCCCCGGGGGAACCAAAACCCGGCACCACGGCAGGGAGCTGGACGGGGGAGGCAGTTGGATGACGATACGGGTACGGCGTTCCCGAGTGACAGCAACGATATGGATTCTGTCCCATTTTGAGGTGAAAAATGGAGATTATTGCACTATATTCTGCCGGGACAAAAACAAAGCATGCGAAGTATTTATTCCAATGTCCCGTGTGTGGGAAAGAAGTAATTTCTAGTTTACGTGATGGCAAACAAGCAAAACAGTGTAAAAAGTGCTACTGTACTTCTTTTTCTGGAGAGGGCAATCCAAATCACCGTCATGGTGGTCGCACTGTTTTTAAAAATCTTTGGAACGTTTGGTCTGGTATGAAGCAGCGATGCCAGAACAAAAAGAATCCAAAATATTATCGCTATGGTGGACGAGGTATTTGTGTTTGTGCTGCATGGCAAGAATTCGCTGATTTCAAACTGTGGGCAGATTCTCATGGTTGGGAGGATGGTCTTTCAATTGACCGTATTGACGTGGATGGGAATTATTGCCCTGAAAATTGTCGTTTTATCACTGTGGCGGAAAACTCAAAATATAAAAGCACGACCAAAATTTCCGACGAAAAAGCGGACATTGTTCGCCGCGTCTGCTCTTCTGGGGCTTCCAGGAAAGATATTGCTGAGTTGCTGGATGTCTCAAGTAGTACAATAACATCAATTATATCAGGGAAAACACATAACACCATCAACCCGGCCTAGCCGGAATAAGGGAAAACAATGCCAAAGTATCGCAAAAAACCTGTGGTTGTTGAGGCGGTGAAGTGGGACGGGAAGTTAACGACGATTGAGCCGATTATGGTTGGTTCTTCTTGTAATGCCGTCGAGCAAAATTTCCTTGAAGACGATCTGATAATCCCAACGCTCGAAGGGAAGATGACCGCAAATGTCGGTGATTACATCATTAAAGGCGTTAAAGGGGAGTTGTACCCCTGTAAGCCTGATATTTTTGAAGCAACTTACGAACTCGCTGAATAACTGACAGACACGGAGAACGTCATGGACAACAAAGAAGCCCTCGAATCGGCAATCGCTATCGTTACCGCTCAGGCCAGCGCCCGCCCGATGACCGAGGACGAGATTACGTCGATGGTGCGCAACGTGGCCGCCGGCATCCAGGCTGCGGCAGAATCCGAAACCGCGCCGGTCGAATTGGCAGCGCCCGCCATGGACCCGAAGAAGGCCATCAAGGAAGCGTCTATCGTCTGCCTTGAATGCGGCAAGTCGTTCAAGGTCATCACCCGAAAGCATTTGGCCACGCACGGCCTGACCGCCGAGGAGTACCGGGCCAAGTACGGCTACAAGAAGAAGCAGGCCCTGGCCTGCAAGTCCCTGGCCAGGGAGCGGCGTGCGAAGATGAAGGACATGAAGTTGTGGGAACGGCGGGGGAAGCAGGAGGCGACCGAGGGCGAGAAGGCGTAGCCGATGGCTGGAACGCCCACCATGCCGGTGGCCGAGTACCGGGCTATGATGCGCCTCGGGGCTGTCCCCGGGGCGCGGCCCGGGCCTGCTCGCCGGGCTCCGCACCAGGCCGGGAAGATGAATCAAACCGAGGCCCGGTATCTGCGGGAGATCCTTCAGCCGCGGCTGAACTCCGGGTATTACCTGGATGTGCGGTTCGAGCCGTTCAAGCTGCGACTGGCAGACAAGACTTTTTACAGCTTCGATTTTGCGGCTGTTCGGCCAAACTGTATTGAGCTCCATGAGACAAAAGGATTTTGGGAGGATGATGCCCGTGTGAAGTGGAAGGTCGCGGCGGAACAGTTTTGGTGGTTTCGTTTTTTCGCGGCCCGACTCGTCAAGGGATCATGGGAAGTCGAGGAATACCGGGGGTAGGCCTCGCGGCCAGGGAGAAGGTTTGTGCGCCAGGATATGCTTGAGGATATCGTAGCCGGAGCCATCGGCAGGGAGCAGGCGCAAATAGCGGTACAGGCCCTTATGGACGAGCTGGGGGGCGCCGAGATTTATATCCCTACTGGCCAGGACTCCAAGCGGTTGGTCAGGAACTCGGAGATACGCGACCTCTGGCGGAGGGGTGTTGTAATTCCAGATTTGGCTGACAGATTCTGTCTGACGGAATCTCAAATCAGAAGAATTTTGGGCGACTGATCTTTTTTTGCATCCGTCCGGTAGCCCATGCGCGAGCCGGCGCCCATCGTGGCCTCACAAAAGGCCCGCCCCACCCCATCCCGGCGGTGCGCGGCGGGCCTCCCTCGGGGGCCGCCATGGGAAAGCCAATTGTATATACGCCAGAGCTTCAGGCTGACTATCGCCGGCTTATCGATACAGCCAAAATCCGGCCATCTCACCTCGCCGAAGTCGTGGCCCTCGCTCGCCGGATGGCTGACGGCACGCATTGGCCACGTTACGAGGCCGTAGCCACCACCGTCGAATGTCCAACGCACCTTGTCGCCCTGATTCACGCCATGGAATCGGGGCTCGATTTTTCCTGTCATCTCCACAATGGCGATTCGCTCGCCTCCCGTACCGTCCACGTCCCCAAGGGCCGGCCCACTAGCGGCCATCCGCCCTTCACTTGGGAGGAGAGTGCTGTTGACGCCCTAAACGGGCACGCCCTCGGCGAGTGGGACGACTGGTCCCGCGAGGGACTGGCCTACGTGCTGGAACGGTACAATGGCTGGGGCTACCGTCGATATCACCCTAGCGTCCCAAGCCCCTACCTGTGGAGCTACACGACCGCATACACGGCCGGGAAATATGCTTCGGATGGCCGTTTCGACCCCAACCTTGTCAGCCGGCAGGCCGGGGCCATGGCTTTGTTGTGTGGTTTGGCCAACGTCGGGAAACCGTACCCCGGCCAGGAGGTTAAGCCGTGACCATCAAGGAAGCAAAACAGGCAGGCCAGTGCCTGGGCTGTATTTTTCGGTTGGTCGGTCCCGGCGAGTCTCGGTGCATGGGTGCCAGCCTGGGTGACATCGAGTGCCCGGGGCGATGCGCCAGCGAAAAGCGGCTGGGAGGCGAGAAGCGATGAACCCCCTCCTCTCCCGGAAAATGGTGATGGGCCTGGCGGCAATCGCCGGCCTTGCTGCCAGCGCGAAACTTGGCCTGACCGAGCATACCACCTGGATCCTTGGTGCCGTCGCCCTTGCCTGTAGCGGTTCTCAGGCCGTCCAGGACCTGTGCAAGGCCTCCGTCGAGGTCATGCACGCGTGGTCCGACCTCAAGCCTTTTATTCTGAGCCAGGAGCAGCCGCCATGCGCGTCCTCTGCGCCATCGTCGCCGTCCTCGTAGTTCTGGCGCTGCAAGGCTGTGCCTCGATCCTGGGGTTCGACGTGCGGCTTGGGACGCCGCGGCATTTTTGGACTGATACCAGCGCGGGCCCCGACCGGTGCGACACGGGACCGCTGATCGAAAGGAGATAACCATGCGCAAGACCATCATCGTCGCTCTCATCGTGTCCGCTCTGGCCCTGGCCGGGTGTGCCGAAAAGACCACCACCGGCGCCACCGGTCAGCAGGCCTCCACTGTGCCGGCCACGGTCTCCACCGCCCTTTCTCAGGCCGCCGGCGTCATGCAGGCGATCGCCACGCTTCCGGAAGCACCAGTGGATGAGGCCACGCAAAAGCAGCTTGCCGGCTGGAAGGCGTGGGCGGCTTATCTTGCGCCCATCGTTGGGGTGGCGGCCAAGGCCGTGGTTGCGGGGATGTAGGCCATGCTGCAACTCATCGCGCCCCAATCCTACCGTGATGCCAGCCCCGAGGAGATCGCGGCCAAGACAAACGGCTGTGGCCCTGAGGGCTGGCGCTTAGCCATTGTCGAGATGCTCGGCTCCTGCACCGGCCTCGATTTTACGCCCGCCTGCCGCATCCACGATTGGATGTATGGGCACGGCACCCCGGGCGATGAGGCTGGCCGCAAAGACGCCGACATCACGCTCAAGATCAATCTGGATATCATCGTTTTGACAGCTGGCGGCCCTCTGGCCCCTGCTCGGCTCGCTGCGGCTGACGCGTTTTACGCTGGCGTGCGAGAGGGTGGGGCCGAGCATTATGGAGCGAGGGTGTAGCGCATGAGTTTTGAAACGCCCCCCGCTCCTGAGCATATCGACTGGTTTCGGCAATGGATCGATGCGCTCCCGGCTGTCGCGTTAGCCTCGGCCGGCGGGGTTGTGCGGGCGCTTGTCGTGAAACGCAGGAAGACGTGCCGCGTGATCACGGTCTTCATGGACTTGGCTATTTCGGCGGTTGTTGCGGCTTTCGCGGGTGCTATCACCTACTTTTTCCTTGAGGGATCGGCCATGGGCCCAGGAATTCGAGCGGGTCTTTGCGGCATGGCCGGATATTCTGGGACAGAGCTTTTACGTGTGCTTTCCCGACGTCTTGTGGCGTCAGCAAAGGATTGTGACCTATAGGTCATATAGCGGCCAAAACCTCGCGGCGTCTTTACCCGGACGCCGATATGCCCGGCAGGCCAGGTAAGCCCGGGCTCAACGGATAAACGAGCGCCTTGCAATGGGCCAAGAGCCCGACCGGGGGAAGCCGAGTGTAAAGCAGCGGAATATAAATCAATGATCCTCGGGTGTGCATGGCTGGTCCGATATTTCGCAGGGTATAAGGCAACAGTCGAGTGACGGCAATTTTAAGGTCTACGGGGGAGAGGTGTTTGTGATGGCGAAGTTTGATTGGGAGAAGATCAGGGCCGAATACGAGGCTGGAGGCACACAAGCCGGCCTTTCGCGGCGACATGGTTGCTCTCGTACTGCCATCCAAAAACGCATCGAGTCCGAAGGTTGGTCGCAGGACATCCGACCTGTCCTGGAGCGACTGACGGCAGAAAAAGTTGCAGGGGTAGTTGCAGGCTGCAACCCCAAAAAAAAGGCGCAGGCACTGGCTCAAGAGGCCGACCGCCGCCGCGCCGTTGTCGCCCGTCACAAAGAGGAATGGGACCGTCACCAATCTCTCATCGATGAGGCTGTGACCAAGGGTGATTTCGAAAAAGCCAAGCTCGCCAAAATCACGGCTGAAACGATCAAGATTCGCCAGGAAGGCGAACGCAAGGCTTGGGGGTTGGAATCTAAGGAGCCGATCAAGGACGAAAAAACTGCGATGTCGCTGGACGACGATACCAAGGATTTGATTCGTGAAGTCCTCTCTCATCGAAGCGTTTGACCACTACAAGGTCAAAATAGCTGAAGCCGCCAATACAAAAAAGGCGGAAGTGGTTGACGCAGCCTGCGCCAAGTTATGCATAGAAGACCTGTTTTACCTCCTGTGCTTTGGCCTAGGTCGAAAAGATGTTGAACACCCATGGATCTATTCCAGATGCAAAGAGGTCCAAGAATTTCCAGACGGATATCTTGACCTGTGGGCACGCGAACATTTTAAGTCAACGATCATCACCTATGCCAAAACGATCCAGGACATTCTAATCAACCCTGAAATCACCGCTGGACTTTTCTCTCATACTCGTCCCATCGCAAAAGGATTCTTGCGTCAAATTAAGCGTGAGTTTGAAAGTAATGAACGCCTCAAGCGTTGGTTCCCTGATGTCCTCTACGCCAGCCCTGCCAAAGAATCCCCGAAGTGGTCCGAGGATGACGGTATCATCGTCAAGCGCAAAGGGAATCCTAAAGAGGCCACTATCGAAGCATGGGGCTTAGTCGATGGCCAGCCGACCGGAAAGCATTTTTCACTCATGGTTTACGACGATGTGGTGACGCGCGAATCCGTGACCTCGCCCGACATGATCAAGAAAGTCACTGACGCGTGGGAACTTTCCCGGAATCTCGGGGCCGAAGGTGGCCGGACTCGCTATATTGGGACTCGCTATCACTACAATGACACATACCGGGAGATCATGGCCCGCGAGGCGGCCAAGCCGCGTATCTATCCTGCAACCGTGGATGGCAAGGTTGATGGTGAGCCCGTTTTGTTATCTCGCGAGAGATTGGCCGAAAAGCGCCGGGAACAAGGCCCCTATACGTTCGGTTGCCAGATGCTCCAAAACCCTAAGGCTGACGAGGCGCAAGGGTTCATGGTCGATTGGATGCGCTTTTATCAACCAGGCGGCACGACAACAGGCCTCAATCTGTACATGCTCATTGACCCGGCCGGAGAGAAGAAAAAAGAGAATGATTATACAGTGATTTTCGTTCTTGGCCTGGGTTCTGACCAAAATTACTACGTCGTGGATTGCGTTCGTGATCGTCTTAATCTGACGGAACGATGCCGGAAGGTTATGGACTTACACCGTCAGTATCGCCCGCTTGCTGTTGGGTACGAGAAATACGGCCTTCAATCCGACATTGAGCACATCGAGTACGTACAAGCCAAGGAAAATTACCGCTTCGCCATCACGCAATTAGGTGGTCCTACGCCAAAGAATGACCGCATCCGTAAACTGATCCCGATCTATGAGCAGGGGCGCATGTATTGGCCAACGACGCTCTATTACGTTGACTACCAGCGGCAAAGCAGTGACCTAGTGAGGGTATTCAAGGAGCAAGAATACATGCCGTTCCCCGTGGCGGTACATGATGACATGTTGGATTGTCAGGCCAGGATTCTTGATCAGGAGCTTGGGGCTGTGTTCCCTGTGCCATCCGTCAAAACTAAACAACGCGAACGCCAGCGCGACTGGCGCACCTTATAACCCGACTGGGATATGACCTCGTAACCCAGTCCAAACTACCAGGATTCCTCAATGTCCGAATTTTCCCGCAAACTCGACTACCACAACGGCGAAGCCATTCTCAAAATCTACCGCCGTGCTTTCCCATCCGAACGCGCATACTGCATCCGTCAGATTGATGCCTGGAAGTTCAGTGAGGAGCACAACCTGGATTTCACGGCCTGCGTCATGAAGGCCGCGCTCGAAGCCTATAACCACCTCGGCATGGGCGGCATCGTCGTGTCCGGGTCGCAGATGGCCAGACGATGCGCCGACCTCGCTACCTGCATTCAGGAAGGGATTGACGACCTGATTCACGCGCCGGTTGCGCCAGAGGAGGTGAAGCCGGTAATTGGGGAAGCGGTGATGGCCATCAACGGGCAAAAACACACTGTCGAGCTCCGAGGATAATATCCCAAGTGTGTCACGATACATTGGTTAATATCCATGTCGTGCACAACAAGGCTGGGAATCTAGCCCCTGAAAGGGGTTGATAATAGCATTGTAATACTTTCCATGCGGTTACGAGTTTTACCAATGTCCCATAATGGCAATTCAGTAAACATTTAACCGATTGTCGTTCTCAGTGTGCTACTTGAGGAGGGTGGAATAAATGCTGACCGGCTGGAAAGAAATAGAGCAAAAAGTGGGACTAACCCAAAAGGTTCTTCGGCCCCTCATTGTCGCTGCTGGTGTTCCGATCCGATACATCGGAAAGACCCCCGTTACCACCCCTGAACTCATGGACGAATGGGTTACGAGGTATATCAAGGGCGAAACACCGAAAGCCAGTCAATAATTTTTCTCATCCCTGGCCCAACTTTTCGCATCCTTTCACATCCCTACGCGGCATTTCCCGGATGAGCCCAATACGTGGGCTACCGTGGGCTTCATGTCTCAGGAGCCAGAGAATTACCGCCATTCGCCGGAAGCCGTCATCCATCTCGATGCCGTTGTCGTTGAGGCTGAATCTGACGATACTGGAAATCCTCTTGATTCTCCCGAGGCACAAGCCCGGCTCGATAAGTTGACGGATTGGTATGTGCAGGCCCGTGACGCACAGTCCGTCAACCGCATGGAGCAGGCGCTTGACCACGACTACTATGACGGGCTCCAGTGGTCGGATGAAGACCGTCGTGTGCTCATGGAGCGTGGCCAGCCGGCGCTGGTGTTCAACAAGGTCGCCCCGGCCATCAACTGGGTGAGCGGCACCGAAAAAAAGACCCGCATCGATTATCAGGTTGTACCTCGTGGCTCAGAAGACACCGAGCCGGCCGAGGCAAAGACAAAGCTCCTCAAATATCTCAGTGACGTAAACCGGATTGGTTTCAACCGCTCCCGGGCGTTCCTGGATGCCATTATTTCGGGCGTTGGGTGGATGGAGCATTGCATTGTCGCTGATCCTGACGATGAGCCGCTTCGCGTCCGGTACGAGGACTGGCGCAACATCTACTATGACCACCTCTCAGTCGAGCCTGACCTGTCCGATGCTCGATATCTTTTCCGGCAAAAATGGACTGACGAGGACCTGGCCGTGCTCATGTTCCCTGGCCGGGAGGAGCAGGTCCGCGCTGCGGCTACCTACCTCGCCAATAACGCCGACACGGACGACGATGAATTTTACTGGCAGCGGCAGGATGTTGTCCTGCAGGACGGGCGCCCTGCCTCGGCGCACATGTCGAGCGTGACGGAGTACTGCAACGCCCAAAATCGCCGGCGCCGTGTAAAACTTATTGAGTGCTGGTATCGTGAACCGTGCCAGTGCCAGGTCATCAAAGGCAGAGCGCTTGGGCCGGAAAATGGCACTCTGTTCGATCCACAGGACCCATACCAGCAGTTTCATCTCGCCAACGGCCTTGCCACGGTTGTTGATGCGCTCAGGCTCCAGGTCCGATGTGCGTTTTTCGCTGGGCATAGCCTGTTATGGGAGGGACCATCTCCCTACCAGCACAACCGATTTCCTTTTGTTCCGATCTGGTGCTACCGGCGCAAGCGCGACAATGCACCCTATGGCGTCGTGCGCGGCTTGCGCGACGTGCAGGACGACCTCAATAAACGCCGGTCCAAAGCTGTCCATCTCCTCTCCGTTAATCAGATGATCTACGAGCAAGGGGCAATCCCTGACGTAGATGCGGCTCGTGACGAACTCAACGCGGCAGACGGTATGGTCGAAGTGGCTGCTAATCGCCTTAAATCGATCATTGTTCGTGATCAACCGCAACTCGCCGAAGAGCATGTCACGTTGATGGAGCAAGATGGCCAGTTTATACAAGAGGTGTCCGGCATCACGGACGAGAACCTTGGACTCGACACTAACGCAACATCAGGCCGTGCGATCCAGGCCCGCCAGCAACAGGGACATGTCGTAACGGCCACCATTTTTGATAATCTTCGATTTTCTGTACAGCTTGATGGAGAGATTGACCTAAGCAACATTGAGCAGTTTTACGATACACCGAAGACCATTCGCATCCTCGGCGACGACGCTAATGATATGCAGTTTCTTGACGTCAACCAACGTCGGGCTGATGGGCTTATTACGAACCCAATCACGGCGTCTGTGGCAGATTTTGTGGTTGATGAAGAGGACTACAATCAATCCACCCGTCAGGCGATGTTTCAGTCGCTTATGGATCTCATTGCGCAGCTTTCGGCTGGCATGCCGCAAATCGCGGCGCAGCTCTTGCCTATTGCACTCACCATGTCCGACCTGCCCAATCGTGAGGCGGTTATCGCCCGGGTCAACCAGGCGCTTGGCCTCGATGAGGATGGCAACCCCATCCCGCAACAAGAGCCGCCGGCTGATCCCGAGGCCGAAGCAAGGACGGCCCTGACACAGGCGCAGACGCAAAAGACTCAGGCCGACGCCGAACTTTCACATCAAAAAGCCATTACCGAACAGACCGAACAGCAAGTACGCGCTCATGGCATGCAGTTCGACCAAAACGCGCAGGACATGCAGCGGGTAAAGTTGGTCGCTGACGTAGCGAGCCAGCACCAAGCAAATCAGCAAAGCGCCATACAGCATCAGCACAGTGCACAAATGGATCGTGACAAGTTGGCCGCAAATATCGCCAACGAACACGACCGCAACCAAATTGCAGCGTCCAAAACAGCGGGCGAACCGCGTCCCGGCCATACAATGCCGGGCCTGCAATCAGACAACACGAATCCTGGGGTTGGGAACCCCGTTTAAGGAGTAGAGATGGACGGTTATACAGACGACGATATCCGCGCCGCTGGGCTCTCCGACGAGGAAATTGCGGCCATGAAAGACGAGGAGCAGCCGGCCGAACCGCAGCCGGAAACGACGAGCGAGGAGACGCCCCCGGTTGAAGTCCCCCCTGGCACGCCGCCCGATGATAGCGGCAAGGGTGGCGCACCGGCTGAGGCCGTCCCCCCTAGCGCCCCGCCTGCCAATCAGGACGAGACGACGACGCCTTCTGTGCCCTCCGAGGGGGATGGTGTCCCGCCTACGCCGGCCGAAGTGCCGCCGGCCAATCCCGAAAAGCCCCCGGTTGAGGGAAAGCCGTCCCTGCCTGTTGATCCGTTCGCGGCGATGTTTACCGCCCCGACCGTGACACAGGAGGCCTATGACGCAACGCTGGCCGACCTCAAGAAGCAGGCCCAGGACGGCACCATCGACATGTTTGAGTATGCCGACAAGGTGGCGGACCTGAAGGCGGATTTCAAGGCGGCTCAGGCCGTGGCACAATTTGCCCAGCAGGCCAATCAGGCGACCGCCGGCCAGAAGTGGCAGTACGCGCAGGACGTGTTCAAGAGCGTCCACCCCGAATACCGGGATAACGCCGCTATGTGGGGTGCGCTCGACGGCATGGTGCGGCAGCTCGCCCAGGACCCGGAAGCGTCCAAGCTCTCCGATATTGGCTTCCTGGCGCTGGCCGACGAAAAGGTCAAGGAGGCCCTGGGCCTCAATAAGCCCAAGTCCGACACTGCAACGCCCCCTGCCGCCACTCCTGATCCGCAAATCCCGCAGCCCCCCGAGCGTGCGCCGGCGCTGGACCGTGCCAAGGACAAGCTTCCTCCCAGTCTCGGCAACCTGCCGGCCGCCCAGTCGAATCAGCCGGAAGACGAGTTTGCCGGCATCAACAACATGACCGGCTTGGAGCAGGAGGCCGCTGTTGCGGCGATGCTCAAGTCTGACCCCGCCAAATATGACCGATGGTTGCGGAGTTAGCCGGCATGGTTTGGGAAACGGAACTTGCCCCGGGCGACGTGGTTGATTTGGAACAAGGCAAGATTTTGATCACACGTTGCCAGGGCGGCTCAAGAATCAGGATTCATGCCGACCGTTCTGTCGCTATTCGTAAGAACGGACGGTCTACGGCTGAGGCGACCCAGGAGGGTTTTGGCCCCAACGACAACACGAGGGAATGATAGATGGCCAAAACCATCATTGGGATCAACGATCCGAAGGCGGTGCAGAAGTATTCCACTGCGCTGGCCGTGGACGTTGGCCGCGAAAGCTACTTCGATCAGCGGTTTATTGGCAATGGCGAGAACGCCAAGGCGCCGTTGCAGCGTCTCACTGATCTGGAAAACGCCTCTGGCGAAAAGATCAGTTTCGACCTGTCCATGCAGCTCACCGGACAGCCGACCGAGGGCGACACTGTCCTGGAAGGACGCGAAGAAAACCTGAAGTTCTACACCGATGCGGTGTACATCGACCAGATGCGGCACGCCGTTTCGACCGGAGGTCGCATGACCAAAAAGCGGACACTGCACGATCTGCGCGACACGGCCAAAAAGCGTCTGTCCGAATGGTGGGCGCGGCTCTTTGACGAGATGATTTTCATCTACCTCAGCGGCTCCCGTGGCGCCAATGCCGACTACATCCTGCCGACGACCTACACGGGGTTCGCCAACAACACGGTGACAGCGCCGGACGACAGCCACTTGATGTACGCCGGCTCCGTGACCAAGGCCACCATGACGGCGAATGACAAGCTGTCACTGTCCGACATCGACCGCGCCGTCACCAAGGCGGCCATGATGGGCGGCGGCACCCAGGGCATCCCGCAGATTCGCCCCATCAACTTCGAGGGCGAAGAAACCTATGTCCTGGTCATGAACCCGCAGCAGGCCCAGGACTTGCGCACCAACACCAGTTCCGGTCAGTGGCTCGACATCCAGAAGGCGTTAGCCACGGCGGTTGGCAAGGCTTCTCCGATCTTCAAGGGCGGCCTGGGCGTTTACAACAACGTCGTGCTGCACATGCACAAGGGCTGTGTCCGGTTTACGGATTACGGTTCCGGGGCCGTTGCCGCCGCCCGTGCCCTGTTCATGGGCATGCAGGCCGGCGTCATCGCGTTCGGCTCCCCTGGTGGCAAGTTTCGTTTTGACTGGGTGGAGGAGTCCAAGGACTACGGCAACCAGCTCAACGTCGAAACGCACACCATTTTTGGCGTCAAAAAGACCACCTTCAACAGCCTGGACTTCGGCGTGATCGCAATTGATTCCGCCGCCGTCCTGCCGTCGTAAAAGGAGATAGCGCATTATGGCTACCATCAACTCCAATGCGATCAACAAGCAGGCGGTCACCAATTACGACGCCGGGGAGGTGATCGCCATTCGGGCGTCTGCTTCCACCACGTCGTCCTTGGCCGCTGCCGACCTGCTTAAAATGGTCACACTTCCGGCCGGGTACATCATCACGGGGGGCTATTTGGCCGCCACCAACCTTGATACGGGCACTACGCCGACGATCACCTTGACCGTTGGCCTTATGGACGTTGGCGACACGGCGCTCGACTCGGGCACCGACCTGTTGACCGCTTCCACGGTCGGGCAGGCTGGCACCCTGGAAATGTTCGATACCGGCCTGACCCAGGGCCCGTTCGACGTGGACAAGATCGTTGCCGTCAAGGTGGTGGCCGCTGCCGCGACCAAGGCCGCCGGCACGGTCTACTGTCAGGTCGAATACGCCCAGCCGTAACCAGGGACGCCAGGAGGCATATCGTGCTGATTGAGTGCTTGGTCAAGCGGGATGGCCCGTCCGTCGCTACGATCCTTGGGCATACCTACCTGTTCGAGGAGCAACCCGACGGGGCCAAGGTTTGCGACATCAACAACGGCGGGCATCGGGAGCGCATGCTGTCTATGCCCGCCCTGTTCAGGGTCTATCACCCCAGGTCTGCGTCTAAAGACGGCACGCCTCTCGAACCAGGGGCGCCGGTTATCCCCGAAATCCCCAACTTCGAGGAAATGGACGTCGATGCCATCAGAGCGTGGGCGCGGGATAATCTCGGGTTCGCCGTGCGCGGGAACTTCGGGAAAGACCGGGCCATTGATGTGGTCCGCTATGAGTTGCGTTGCAAGGGGTGGATCGCGTGAACCTCTGGCAGATGACGCTTCGCGTGCAGCAGGTGGTGGACGTTCCTGATCTGACGACGCCAGACGCTGTCCAAACGCTGCTCAACGAGGGGCTCCAAGACGTGGCGACGCAAGTCAACTTGCCGGCGCTTGATACCTGGGGGGCTTTCCCGTTGCCGGCGCTGGCGTCGAATGCGTCTTTGCCTGACGGTTTTATGCGAGAGCTGCATACAGTCTATGATGCGGCCAACCCAGACCATGACATCCCGATCCTGTCCAGCCGTAATGTGCTGGTGCAGCAATTTGGAGCCCTGGGTACCAAAATAGGCCCCATCGAAGCTTGTTGCGAAGAAGATGGCACGCTCTGCTTTGCGCCATGGCCGGCCGAAGCTACGTCCTTGGTGGTCGGCTATTATCGCGCCCCCACGGAATTGGTTGATCCAACGGACATCCCCAACTGCCTCCCTCTTGCCTTCCATGACGCCTGCCTCGTCAACTACGTGGCATGGCGGCTCTATTCGATCGCTGAGGAGGGGATGGACGGTGAAACGGTCATGACCGCACGGTATCAAGGGCTCTACCAGCAGGCCTTGGCGTCTTTGACGGCTCGATATCCGGACACGTCACGCAAGCGGGTGCGCCGGGTCCGCCGGGCGAGGTGGTTTTAATGGCCACGCTCAAGCCTTTACGTTTGGGCCCATGCCTCGGCCTCAATACCATCTCTGCCCCCGATGCGCTTCCGGTGGATCCACAGACCGGTTCTTGGCAGGCCGCCCGGCTCGTCAACCTGGATGTGCGCGACGGCGGGCGACGACTGGTGACGCGGCCCGGGTCGATCAGGGCGGCAACCGGGCACTGGCGAGACGGCTACGACGCGCCGGACGGCCGGCATTACGCCGTGGTTGACGACGTGCTATGCGAGGTCCTGGACGATCTGTCCACCTCGCCCATTGTCGGCCTGGCCGTCTCCGATCCCGTGGTCTGGGCCTCCCTCGATGCCAACGTGTACTGGTCCAACGGCACCGAGGCTGGTTTGCTCGTGGCGGGCGTGCTCATGCCCTGGGGGACGTACACCTACCCGGCGGCGAGCGAGGCCGCCCGGTTCCAGGGGCCACCGGCCGGTACGGTCATGTGCGGATTTGCCGGGCGTGTCTGGATTGGCGTCGGTAGCTTGCTCTACTTCGCGGCTGGCGACGGCGCGCGGTTTCTGGACAGCGCCGGCGGTTATCTGGAGATGCCGGCCGAGATTACCATGCTCGCGCCGGTTGACGATGGCCTCTACGTCGGCACCACGGCTGGCGTCTGGTTCCTGGCTGGCACCGATCCGATGGGTGGCCAACAGGTGACGCAGGTGTCGCCCGATGCTGCCGTGCCGCACTCCGCAATCGCCGTCCGCTCGGACGAGGTTACGCAAAAATACAACCCGGCCGGGGCCGTGATCTGGACGAGCCGACGCGGCATCGTCGTGGGGCTCTCTGGCGGGATCGTACTGCAACCCACAAAAGATAATGTAGCACTTGAGGTATCGCCGAGCTACGGGGCTCCGGCCCTGTTGGACCGTCGATACGTCGTAGTGCTCCATCCATAGGAGGATGCGCTATGGCGCTCCGTGTTTCGACAGGCCTCCGCAATGCCATGCTTGGCACAGGCAGTTTCAAATCAATCATGCAAAACGGGGTGATCCGCGTGTTTTCCGGAGTGCAACCCTCCTCGGCCGATGACGCCGAAGCCGCCACTCAGTTGCTCGAAATCACTGTGTCGTCCGGCGCATTTACGGCCGGTACGGCCACCAACGGCCTAAACCTTGGCAGTGCAGCCGATGGGGCGATCTCAAAGTCTACCAGCGAAACATGGTCAGGCACTGCCACTGTTACCGGCACAGCCGGTTGGTTTCGCTACTACGCCAACGACTTAACCACTGGCGCTAGCACAACCGCCGCCCGATTTGATGGATCGGTCGCCACCTCCGGTGCTCAGCTCAACATGAGTTCCACGACCATCACGTCCGGCGCCACCACGACCATTGATAGTTTCAGGGTGGCGCTGCCGGCTTCCTAAGCCTGCTTTCTGATCCTTAACAGGAGTCCGATACTGTGACGCTCATCTTGTCCGATACGACGCCCGAGACGCTCCCCGAGCAGGTAGAGTGGGTGATTGAGGGGGACCGTCGAAAGGCTGACGAGCTGCGCGGTATTGGACTCCAACTCAAGGACCAACTCCGGGCGCAAAACGTCAACGACGACAAAGTCTATACGCTCGGCCCTTACGAGTATCCGGGCGGCGTCAAGATCGCCGTGCAGCGGCAGCAGCAAATCTACGTCGATCTGTACCGCATCTTTATTTACTGGCCGCCTGGATTGGGGGGCGGTCCTGAGCCTGAGCAGGCCGAAATCCCCGAGCTGGAGAAGGGGCAATTCTATTGGGTGCCGGGGTGCAAGGCACGGTACGACATAAAAAAGTCATGGGAAAACAACATCCCGAATGGTGAATTAAAAGACGAAACGATATTGCGAGGGGTTTCAGTTTCTACTCTTTCTGCAAAACAAGCTGGCCTCCCTGCTGGTGGGGTATCTCCAGACGGAAGTATTGCAAGATCATATAGAGTTGCATCGCTTCCTGGAAACACGGCAATAGAGACAAAACTTACATCTTTTTTAGAGCTTTCCGCGAAGCACATCCCGCCAGAAGGTGAATTTTCTATTTCGTGCGTTGTTGTTCTCAATAAAGAAATTGAACCTGACTATACGTTTTCCCAAAAAACAAACGATCTCGACTGTGGATACCAGATTTACAATCCAATTAAGCCCCGCGTTTTAAGGACTGAGGATGGCGGGGAGACTTGGGGATATACATGCCCTGGAAGTATCGCCCCGATTCTTGGAGTCATGATTCCCAGCCGGTTTACCGATCATTACGTAGATATTACATGGCCGTGGCCATCGTACAGCGATAATTTTATCAACTCAGAACTTCGGGTGATTGGCTATCGTGAAGTTGGAACAATTTGCGATGGCGAGCCTACATTGACTTCTGAATATTCTACTACGTCCCCGTATTGGGATAAAGTCACTGTCGGTTCCCTTACGACGCTATCTGGAGAATTTACCGATTTTTGGGAAGATAACACATCTGTACAGAACACGGCTCCATATGTCTCGTATTGCAGGTTTGTCGTTGACGGGAATTATCGCAGTCTCTCAGGCCGCGCCGTCGCACAAACCCAAAGCGGTGCAAAACGATATGCGACCGTGGAAGATGCTTCGTTCTCTGATGGAAAAACAACATTTATATTAAAGGATTACCAACACCAAAGATATATAAAGGACGCTAATCCATCTATATCTTTCGGTGACCAACCGTTCCCAGTCTGCCATCCTGAAGGGTACCTTGCGGGTATCAATCTTTGCGGCCTGTTTTGGTATAATGGAAATAGAATCCTTGCTGGTAAAATATCTGACTTTCAAAATGAAGCGCAGTATTCTCCAATAATTACGAATAAACTTGAATTAGACACTCCATACCATGTTGTTCTTAGTTATGCAGAAAATGGGGAAACAACTTTATACGTTACAAAGATAAAATCAAAAGATATTGCTGTCTATAAATCACGTGGCACCACATCTAAATTTTACGCTTACGATTCGGCAGGCGCCGCGCTCCCTTTAATGTCTGGAACGAAATATCAGGAATTAAGGTCAACCGACGGTGAAGTGGTCGGCCAATGGCTGTTTTCATCGAACATGCTGTTGGGACTGCCCCGATTTTACAGAAGAGCGTTGTCGTCTCAAGAGGCAAAACTGCTTTTGCTCGAAGCCTTTAATGGTGTCTTTGTGGCGGACGACTTTGAGGCAGCGCAGCTTGTGGGAAGTGGTTTTAAGCCGGTGACCATATGAAAGAGAACTATCCAATTTCCCTCCCACTCCGTTTTGCAGGATTTCCTGCGGCGATTCGAATGATCTGCGGAGAAAAAATACCCGCACCATATAGCTATGGAAGCCGTGTGCTGTTGTACCGAACGCCGCTCTGTGGTGAGGTTCAAGGGGAATACATCTCTGGGGCTGCACTTCCTGACTACGCGATGATTTATTCGAATACAGGAAGCGATACTGATTTTGATCTACGTATTTCTTTTTATGGATGGGGCACATTTTTCCAAAAAAAATCTGACGACACGTATTGCACGCTCGAAATCCGCAAAGGGACGAAAATTGAATGCGGATCATTATCAAAAAAATTTGAGACGATAGACCTATGGGAAACAAAAGTTCTTGCTTCGACAAATCTCTCAAGTCTTACAGTTTTACAAATCGCAACATCTTATTCCGAGCCATCCGCAAGTGAAAGTATCCCGGATGGCTATACGAGAGTCTCCGATATTAATGACGCGATGACAACGGTTGCATCCGATGGGACAATAACGTTAACGGGTTCCCTTCTCCTCGGCGGGGATGGAACTGTATATTACAAATCATGAGTGATATAAAAGTCTTTCATTTGGAAGACGGCCAAGTTGTTGGCAGCACGGCGGCCCCTGCTGAACCGCAATTCTATTCTGACGTGCTGTTGGTCCACAAATTTCTTGACGCATTTGGAGCTGTCCCGGAAGCCATAGACATCCCGCTCGTTGGGCTCATTCTCGAATTTTTGTCATCGACAACAACGGACATTGTGCAAAATATTTATAATCCATCGACAGGCTCCCCCGGAGTATGGACAGATTCTGCTTCCGGGTTGTCCGCCACTATTTATGGAATCCTTTGCACGAATGATTCAACATATCTGACGCCGTACTATAAAGATGGAGTTTTATATTTCCCTGGTCTGGTTATAGGCCAGTATTACGCTAAAAATTATTACGAGATAACTAGCGATACCACTAGCAATGTGTTTGAAAATTTTGACAGTAGAACATTTGTTTTTGCTCTGGACAATTCTATTTATAATCTTTTTGTTGTCTCAGGTGGGGTAACTATAAGCATAGTGAAAGATATATTTACTTCGATATTTAATATAAAGATATCTGTACCGGCAAAAGATCAGGCCGTATCAAATGGCCAATATTTCCCGGCCGGAGAACTTTCGCTGACGGCAAGTTTCTCTCCGTTAGGTAGTTTTTCAATTGTTTCTATAAGAATAGAAAAAAATTGTAGCGCAAGCGTTAGAATAAATTCAAAAAATGTTAGTCTGTCTTCAACCTGGGAGTATCAGTACGGTTTTGAAGAAACAGATAATCATGACCTTGGTATAGACCTATCGTATAACAAAAAGAATTTTACAATGTCTGTATATCCATATGCAGACCCAATCATAATAAAAGATTTTTTTTCCTATAATAGAATACTAAGCAATACTGAGTGCGATTCTCTTGAATCATACTTAGCGAGTGGTTTGTAAATTATTATGGATAACTACAAGCCTCTTGTAACAAAAGAGATGCTCACAAATGGGTGGGCGCTTGTTATAGAATCTCCGGTCGAAAAATTTCGCCGAATCGCTGACAAAACGAGAAACTACCTCCTGAAAAGAACAAAGAAAAATGACGGATATACTGACTGATTACGTCTACTCTTTTGAGGCGGTATTGCTCGACAGCACGGGCGAGGGTTACGGCGTCCTGCCTGCCCCTACCGGCACTGGCACTGGCACCTGCGGTTGCGTCGGCGTTGGCACGCTGCCGTCCCTGGCAGGTGAGGGGACGGCCGATTGGGCCACCTTCGGCGCGGCCGAGCTGCCGGCCGTAACGGGCGATGGCACCACGGACGGCTATCACCCGGCCTGGGGGGCTGGCACGCTCCCGGCGCTGGTGGCCTCTGGTGCTGGCCACGTGCTCGTGGAGTCTGTCGGGCTCCTGCCTCCCCTGTTTGGGACTGGCGCATGTGGCGCGGTGGCGTCCGCCAATCTCCCGGCGATAACCGGCTACGCGCTCTCCGGCTACAACGTCACGGCCACGGGGGACGGCACGATTCCGGCGATGCGCGGCGAGGCGTTTGTCTGCGGCATCGATAATGCCATTGCCAACGATGCCACCTCGGCCGCCGTGGTCAACCTGCTCCAGCAGGGCAATACCGAAATTTCGGACGCGGCGGAATCGATCTGCGCTGGCCTCTCCACCGACGACGCCAAGGCTTTGGCTGTCATCCGGTACGCGGCCAGCACCACTACCTATGTCTCGGACGGGGATGGCATTGGTGACCGCTGGACGTGCTCCCTGGCCACCTACCAGCGCCGCTACGGCGACTGCGAGGACGGGGCGATCCTGGCCCATGCGCTGTTGCTCGCGGCCGGCGTCAACCCTGACCGGCTGCGGACAGCGTTCGGCACGGTGCTATCCTCCTCGCTGGTATCGGTCGGGCACGCCTGGCTGATGTACCGCCGGGAGTCGGACGAGGAGTGGATTCCTCTGGATTGGACCCAGGGCGCGGCCGTCTATGCCGGGGCGCTCTCGACCATCAAACGTCAGTGTGACCTGACCGACTCGTACACCAAGATTTCCTACATCCTGACCTGGGAGAGGTTTTACGCCGTCAACGACGCCAACTACATCGCCAAATTGGAGGCCAACCGCTCCACGGGCGACGGCATCCTGGCCGCGTTGACCGGAGATGGCACGACCTGCATCTCAGCATCGGGAGCCGGCAAACTCTCTGCCCTTAGCGGCTCAGGGCTTTGCGGGGCCAGGGGCGCGGCGACACTCCCGGGCGTGACGGGCACCGGGACGGCAGCGATAGAGAGCCGCGGCACAGGGGCTGCTACGTTTGCCGCCCTCAAAGGATCTGGCCGTGTCCTGACCGGGCAACTCGTCCAGGGAGACGGCACGCTCCCCAGTCTTACCGGCACGGGCCGCGCTACCCAAGGGCCGTGGGCTCAGGGGACCGGCACACTCCCCCGGCTCCATGGCGATGGCTGGGCCTCTCCTCTTTTTGCGGCCACGGGTGACGGTGATTTGCCGCCGCTCGTTGGCCGTGGGCATGCCGTGACGCCTGGCTCGCTGGCCAGGGTGTTGCACTACGATACGGCAAGGTGGGTTTGATGAGCACGGACACGCTTGGCCTCTCGTTGGCGCTCGATACGATGGCGGTAAGCCAATACCTCGGGCTCCCCTTCACTTCTTTTTTGCACATCGGCGGCAAGATTTACGGCACAGCACCGGACGGCCTGTACTGCATTGAGGGGCCGGACGATGCCGGCTCGCCTATCCGATTTGGCGTGGACATGCCCATGACGGACTCCGGGAGCACGCAATACAAGCGGGCGCGGACGGTCACCCTCTCCGGGCGTACCGAAAACGCCCTGGCCTCCATCCTCTACGACTCGGGCCAGGAGCCTACCATGGGCGAGCAGCAACGCGGCGGCCGGTTTGCGGTTGGCCGTGACGGCGCTGGCCGGGCACTCCAGTGCCGCATTCGTGGCGAGGGGCCGACCGAAATCACGGGCATCACGGTTGATGTACTGACGCTCGGCAACAAGGCGAGGGGGTAGGCGTGAAATCCGGCGCGTTTGAACAGGTTGTCGAGGTGCAGCAGGCGTCCAGTGCATTGCAGGACACTATGCTGGGGTATGTCACTTCGGCGGTTACCGCATTGGCCTCCTCGACGGCGATCCCCGACGTTGAGGTGTCGCATGCGAGCACCCCGGAGGCGCCGACGCTTGTCTCCTCGAAATCCGCCCCGACGCTACCGGACTTTAGCAAGTCGAGCGACCCGACCGAACCGACCGCGCCCACGCTGGAGACGACCGAAGTTGCCGACGTGGACATCCCGGTTTTCTCGGCGACGGCGCCCAACATCACGTTCCCCTCGTTTGATGACATTCCGTTCCCGGACGATCCGGGAAATGCGCCTGCCCTCTCGGATATCACGATCCCGGATGATCCCGAGTTCACGCTACCCGATCCGCCGTCCTGGGACGACATCGATGTCCCGACGATGCCGGACTACGTAACTCCCAATTTCGAGGGCACACGGCCGGTACTCCCTGAGATGACGACGCCGGGGCAGGTGTTCGCCTTCGAGCAGGCAGATTTTTCACCCCCACTCTGGGACGCCCTGCAAGCGCAGCTTTTGGAAGACCTGCAAAATGGCGGGGACCTGACCAACCTTTTCGCCCTGGCCGGCATGTTTGCCGAACAGGAGCGATGGATTCGTGAGGATGGCACACAGCGCAAGGAGCAAATCGAGGCGCAATGGCGGGCCAAAGGTTATTCCCGGCTCCCTGGGCCGGCACAGGCACAACTCCGGCTGGTGGACCTGGACACCGAAAAATCCCTGGCCGCCACCCGGACACAGGCCACGGCCAAACAGGCCGAATTGGCCGTCCAGTACAAGCAGTTTGTGATTGAGCAGGCTGGCACGGTGACTGCAAATATCTCGCTGGCGCACTGGAACTATGCCAACCAGCGTGTCTTTGATGCCGCCCGTGTCACGGCCGAGATGGCGTATCAAGAACTTGACGCCCGCGTTAAGGTCCATAACCTGGCCTTGGCGCTGTACCAGGCCGATGCAGCCGTTTTTGAATCCAAGATCAAGGCCGCGCTTTCCGCTCTCGAAGCCTACAAGACGGCCATGGAAGGTGCAAAAATCCTTGGTGACTTGCGAGATATTGACGTCAAGGTTTATTTGGGTAAACTCCAAGGCGTTGGACAAGTCATCGAAGTCTACAAAAGCCGCATGCAAGCGGCCCAAATTCAGGCGCAAGTCAACACGTCTCGTCTCCAGGCATTTGAGTCTGAAGTCACGGCCTATACCGCTCGCGTCAATGCCGTCAGGGCTCACTTTGATGCCCTGGTCGCGCAAATCTCCGGCGAAAAGGCCAAGGCGGATGTTTTTACGGCACAGGTTGGAGCTTATACGGCGCAAATTGGCGGGTCAAAGACACTCGCCGAGATTGGATCAATCCAATCTGGTATCGTATCTGATCGAAACAAGGTCAAAGCGCAGCTCTATGATTCGGCAGTCCGGGCCTACTCTGCAAAATGGCAGGGTGTTGCAACGGAGGTTGATAGGCTTTCCAAGCGTGCCGACGCTATTGTTAAGCTGTATCAGGCTGAGTCTGCCGCTGATGCTGGCGAAAACGATTCCAAAGCGCGGTTGTACGCGGCAGCGGTCCAAGGGTTTGCCGTCGAAGCGGATGTCTCCATTAAGGAGGCGCAGCTTATCCTTGGGCGTGCCCAGACCATTGCAGAGATCAACCAAAAGGCGTTGGCCGTCGTCGCCCAGGTATCAGGGCAGGGGCTGGCCTCGTCGCTGAGCCAGGTACATGTCACGGCCGGGTTGTCGTCAAGCGACTCCACCAGCACGAGCGACAGCACGACCAAGGCGACGAGCACCAGCACCAGCACGAGTACCAGCGCTAGCAAAAGTCAATCGTTCAGCGAAAATTATAACTACAGCCAGAGTATGTCTGTATAGGAGATATTATGCCTTGGAACCAAGGGCAATTTGATGAGGCCTTAAAAAAGAAATACGAAATCCAGCAACAAAATGCTGATTCCGACACAACGAAAGCGAATGCCGCTTCCCAAAATGTTGCACAACAACAGGCGCTACAGCAGCAAGCAGAAGAAGCCGCGCAACGTCGTGCTGAAATTGCTTCACAAACGCAGCTCAAGACAACGGAGATGAATAACCAAACGACTAGAGCCGGCCAAGACCAAAACTATTCGCTTGGTCAGGCGCAAAACGGGCTTGAGGCGGCAAAATATGCATCTCAGGACCAAGTCAATAGGGCTGTTGCTTCTGCCGGTTCGACCGTCGATCAGGCAACGGGCCGGGTGTACTCGAATGCGGCGACTTTTAAGACGCCGTCGTATATGGATCAGTACCTTAAAAACTTCCCCGTTCGCAGTTTCGGGCCGGCCTCCCCGACCTCTCCGTCTCCCTCTGGCCTTGGGCCGTCATCCGCCACTCGCTTTGGCCTTAATTGGCCGGACCAACTCCAGGGTTATCGTAACGGCGGGACCCCTCCCACCAACCAGCCGTTTGTGGTTGGTGAAAACGGCCCGGAGACATTTATCCCCGCCGATGGATCAGAGCCTATCGTCGTTGGCCAGCACGGTCCCACGGTCATGACAGTCCCCAAACCGGGTTTTGTTGAGCCCAACCCACAGACATCCCAACAGGCCCGTGCCTCGCTTAATCAGGGCGATACGCAGCAGCCATCGGCGCAGGTGGCACAACAGGCAAGGGCGAGTTTGGGAGGGCGGGCGCCGGTCAACTATGTCCAGGTCGGGTCAGGGAGCAACCCGATCACAATGCGAGAGGTCAATCTGTATGATGCGGTAAAGCAACAGCAGGCCCAGGATGACGCGGCAGCTAAGGAAGCAGAAAAGAACAAACCGGAGTTCAACCCGCAGGATGCGATTGACTATGCAAAAAATTTAAGCCCTGACGACCGAAAAAAATTTTGGTCCAACCTCCCTCAAAATCAACTTGATTCCGTAAATAATTATCGGACGCAGATTAACACGTTAAGTTCTTCACCACACCAAACAGGTCTGTCTTTTATCCCGGTAGATCAGGCCCGGCAGTTTGCGCAGTCAAAGGGATGGACTACGGCCCCGGTTGCAGCGCACGGACAAGCGGCCAGCCCCGAGGAAAAGCAAAAAATTGATGCTGCAATGGCCGGGGCCGTCGAAAGCGGAGATGCGACCTACAACCCTGGGGCAACATACAATCCGTTCCCTCCTGACTTTAAAATAGAGGGGAGCGTCTCCAGACTGCTTTCAAATCGCCGTGCGGCGATGCAGCAACGTACTCAAGAAATGCAAGCCGAGGACGACGCAATGAAAGCAAAGCAGGCGGCCATGGCCCGCCGTGCGCTTGGTCTTGGATCATATTTTGTAACCGCTCCCGACACCGCTATTTACAGGTAGTCCAATGACATACACCCCAGACAACGATGCGTGGGTTGATGACGAGATAGCTCAGGAGCAGGCGCGGCGGTCGGCACTCTCGGCGCCTGCCACTCAAGGTCAGGCCCCCGACCAGTCCCCACGCGTTGCTGGAGTCAACCGACCGGAGACGATGGACTACCTTCGAGCAGCGGCCGAGGCCTCTTCTCGGCTCGCGCGTGGCGTTGGCACAGGTCTCCGTGCCATCGGTCTTGAGACGCCAGGGAAGTATGTCGAGGATTTGGCCAACAAGGATATCCAGGAGGCGCAGCAATCATACTCCCCCGGCTGGAGGGAAATGAAAGAGGCCCCCACGTCCGCCTCCAATATCGGGCAAAAGCTCGTCTCCGGGGCTGTCGAGATGTTACCGTCTATGGCGGTAATGGGGCCAGCGGCCAAGGCTGTGGGTGCTGGAGCAACAGCCCTTGGCGCGGGGGAAAAGGTGGCGGCGCTTGCCGGTGCTGGCGTAGGCGGTGCTGCTGGATTCGGGTTGCCTGCCGCCGGAGACCTCGCCAAACAAATTCAGGACGCCGATCCCTCCACCCTTTCAGCCGCGCCTCGATTCCAGGAAATCTACAATTCCCTCGGTGATATTCCAGAAGACCAGCGTTTTGAGGCCGCCCGGCAAAAGATGACCAATGAGGCCGTTGCCGGGCGGCTTGGGTGGGAAGCTGGGCTTAATGCCGCTATGGGCCCGCTTGGCTCCAAAGTAGGCGAAGTCCTGGGTGGCGCATCCAAAAGTGGTCTGGTCAATTTTGGGCGAAACGTCGCCCAAAAGGGGGTTGAGGGGGCAGGTTTTGGCGCTGGCTCTGCCGTCGCCTCCAATCTCGCCGCCAACGAGTATCTTGGCGAAGACCATCCCTTGACGCAGGGGACCGGACAAGCGGCGCTCGAAACCGGACTCATGGGCGGGATTATCGGCGCCGGCGAAGGTGGCCGTCGGCCAATGTCCAGAGCGCAGACAGACGCTGCCGAGCAACAGCGTCGTGCCAACGCCAGGACTGCGTACAACGCTGAGACAGAGCGGATCGTCGCAACCCCAACCGAAACAGATCAAACACTCCAGGCGGCCGGTGTCGCCGACAAGCCGGAGTGGCAGCAAGCCTTGGCGGCCTATGACGCGATTGCTGGGAATCAGGATGCCGTGTCCCGGGCGCTTCCGACCGAAGAGGGCGCCTCCCCGACCCCTGTCGAACAAGGGGCTAACGCGCAACAGGCGCTAGGTCCGGCGCTTGAACGCGCTTGGTATGACCCAAGCCAGGTTGAGGAGCGGTATCAACGCAGTCTTCAGCAGGGCGCCACGGTAACGCCTGAAGAAATACAGTCTCAAAATTCTAATGCCTCTCCGTTCCCCAAGACGCTTGAAGAGTCTTCAGCCCTGGCGCAGCAGGCTCAAGAGCAAGCGCGTCAAGCAATTATTGATGCCCAGAGTGAACAACAACGCCAAGAGGCAATCCAGCAATTCGAACAAGCCACGCAGCAATTGATGCAGCTTCAGGCGCTTCCGTATGGCGGACAAGATTTTAATTTGGTCCCCTATGCCCAACGGCAGGACGTGCGGGCTGCCCAAACTGAGCAGCAGGCAGTCGTGGATGCCCTGAATCGACGACCGGCCCTTCCTTCTGGGACTCAGGATTTCGAGCTTGTTCCAAATAGCCAACGTAGGGATTTGCCCGTTCTCTCAACCACGATTCCTATGGGCACGGATAATGCCGGGCTCGTGTCTCCGAGGGCTACGGCGATCAATCAAGCTATCGAGTCCGCCCAGGCTGCACAAGATGCTTTCTCTGCCGCCAAGACGGAAGCTGATAAAATTCAGGCTCGGCAGGATTACCAGGCAGCTATTGACGCCTTGAATCAGGCAAAAGCCCTCCCCGCAGGTTCACAAGATTTTGAAATGGTTCCCTATGACCAGAGGCGCGATGTCCAACTCGGTATGGATGAATTGGCCAGCCGAGCCGAGGTATTGGGAAAAATGCCCGCTCTCCCGTATGGAGGGCAGGATTTTAATGTTGTCCCCGAACCCCCGGCACCGAAGCCTCGTCAACTTTCGCCCAAGGAACAGAAACAGGCCTCTGCGCTGGCCAAGCGTATTGATAATCTGACCAAGCTCCTTTCCGTCGAAAAGAATCCCGCTGCTCGTGCTCGCGTGGAAGAAACACGTACCGGCTACGAAGTCGAGTTGCGCAACCTGACCGGCGAGACTGCTCCGGCGCTCAATCCCGAGGAACAGGCCAGGGCCGACGCTTTGCGCCAGGAACGCGAAACGCCTCCTGCCGCTCTACCGCAAGGTCAGGGATTTGACCTTGTTGGCAAACCCCAAGATTACACACAGGCGGAAGCGGCCAGCATGGGCCCTCTTGTTCGGGAGAGTGGCGCCCAGGTCGAAACGCCTACGGTCAAATATCTTTCCGATTTCGATGCGGGGAAGGCCCTCACAGAGGAACAGGCCGTCCGCCAGTACCAAGAGCAGCAGCAGCGAGATGCGGCCCAAGAATATGGCGCAAAGACGCTTTCTCCCCTTTGGGCGTTTTTGCGTGGGCGGGTAGATGCAAAGTCTATCTCCGATCATTTTGGATCGGCCGTCCTGGAAGACCTTCGCGGGAAAGCCCCTCGCGATATTTTTAAGTCTCGCGGCAACGGAGGCATCGGCTGGGACAAGTTGGAGCAAGAGGCAAAATCTCAGGGCCTGTTGCCTCAAGATGGCGACATGCTCCAATCCCTCCTGTCCAACGTCACAAACAAAGAACAGGCCCAACGCGACCGCATAAACGGCGCGAACGAAGTCTGGAACCGCGATGAGGGACCGGTCGGCAGTGATTCCCCGGCACCAGAAGAATCTGGCATGGTGCCGATTAACAGCGATGGGACAACCAGAGACGGGGCAGGACCGATGTATCGCCAGGGCAAACCGTCCCGCGTTGGTCTTTCTCCAAACGACCTTAAAGTCGAACTCGACAAGACACCTTACGCTGGCGTGACGGTTCTCAATTCTCCCGCCGATCTCCCGGACGCCCGGCTCCGTGACGAGATGTTGCGTAGCGGCAATGATGGCGCGCGCGGGGCGTATGATCCGCGTACTGGGCAGGCCTACGTTTTCGCCTCGAACCACACAGACTTGACCGACGCCGTGCAGACGGCACGTGATGAACTTTTCCACCAAGGCACTTTCCGATGGGCCGAACAGCAGGCACAGGCGAACCCCAAGGCGGGGCCGGCATTCAAGCAGTTAAATTCTTTCATGTCTGAGGTTCGGGCCGTCAAGCGTGACACCATCAATAAATGGTTGGACGCAAATGATTACGGCGAACTGAAAAATTCGAACTATGGCGCAGCAGAATGGTTGACCCACGAGGCCAGCAAGCAAGCGCCGAAGTGGCATGATCGCTACGTTGTGGCAGTCGTGGAGTTTTTTCGTAAGCTTGGGAACGCGATTGGCTTCGATTTTGGAATGACAGAAGCAGAAATCAGAAATTGGAGTCGGAAGGTTGAGGAGGGCATCGGAGGAGCTGACACCGGTTCGACAGACCTTCCTAACGGTGACAGGCCGGTCGCCTATCGTAGGGCGCACCAACAGCCGGTGCTCACTCGCCCCGAGGACGGAATTGCTGACGCCCCAGACAGGAAAGAGCGTTTTACGAAAGAGGCGATTAAAGGTACCTTGGACAGTTTGTACCAAAAAGCCGTTGACCAAGCGTACCCAGCCCTCCGCGAGGCTGCCAAAGTCTCTCCCCAGGCAAAAGAAACACTCCAAAATGCCATCTCGTATCAGCGTGGCGCCGGGGGCGTTACAGAACAACTTTTGACTGGCGATGGCGGGATTTATGACTACGCCAAACCAAACAGTACTGCTCCTAAAGCCAATACGGAGAGCCTTAAAACATCCGTCGCGCCTGTTGCGGGCGACCAAAAGCTTTCCGAAGCTCTTGACCTCGTACTCAAAGGGGAACGATCTGTTGCCCTGGCCAAGTTCCGTCCCGAAATCCAAAAGGCAGATTATCTTGCCGACCGCAAATATTGGACGGACGCACTTAGGGAGGCGCAAACACCTGAAGAACGACGGTTGATTAACGGACAGCTTGAGGCGATCAAGATGCAATATGAACGAGGCGTCAAGGGGATTGATGCCCAATACTGGAGCAAACGCCTTGGCGAGATAAAACAATCCCTTTCCCCAGACGAATACGCCAAAGTCCAAGAAGCGGCGGACGGCTACCGTCGCTACATGCGAAACGCCATACTTGATCCGCTTCATGAGGCAGGAATTTTAAGCGATGCGTCTTATAAAAGCATCATTAACGCACCAGAAAACGAATGGTATGCTCCGTTCCAACGGGAGATGAATAATGTCGAACGGCAATACGTCGGTTCGGCTGATGTCGTAAAAGAACTGCGCGGTTCAGATAAAAATACACTTCCCGCTGTTGAGTCGGCCATTGCCTACACCCAGCGAGCCGTCAAGCTCGTGGCACAAAATAACGTCTCGAAGGCATTCATTGCCGCTCGTGATGCGTCTCCCGATCTGCAAAAAATCATCACCCAGGCAAAGGTTGACCCAGGCAGGGTAAATCAGGCCAACTATATTCGCGTTGTCGAGAATGGGGTAAAGAAGTATTACGAGGCGCCAAAAGAATATCTCCAAGCTATCAATGGAATGAACCAGCAAGAGGCAGGTCTGTTTCAAAAGGTTATGGCGCTTCCGGCAAAGACACTCCGTTTCGGCGCGACGATGTCTCTTGAATTTCCGTTGCGAAACTGGATGCGCGATCAATGGACGGCTATGATTAACAGCGACTACAACTATAAGCCGTTCATTGACTCACTTCGTGGTCTTGCCAAAATTGTCATGAAAGACCCCATCGTCAAAGAGTGGCAAGCCGCTGGTGGCGATTCTGGTTATTTGACATCGCTTGACAGATCGGTAAAGCATGTTGAAGCCAAGGAAATACTTGACCTTCAACAGCGTGGACTCATCCATTACGCCTCGAATCCAGTGGATGCGTTGCGTGCAATTCGGGACGGGCTCCGGTCTATATCCGATTATTCAGAAAAGGCCACCCGAGTGGGCCTCTACGCGAACGCTCGGGCAAAAGGAGCGACACCGTCCCAGGCTATTACGGAATCACGGATGGGAACGATAGACTTTAGCCGTATGGGCACTCAAGGTAAGGCGCTTAACCAAATTGTGGCATTTTGGAACGCGAACGTGCAAGACGCTGACATTATGACGCGTCGTATTCTTAACAAGCCAGGACAGACGCTTTCGAAAATTGCGCTTGGTATTACACTCCCCTCTGTCTTGCTTTGGGCCTCGCAACATGAGGATGATCGCTGGAAGCAAATTCCGACGTGGCTTAAAACAACTTGTTGGGTGGTGCTCCCCTGGTGGGACAAAACCGCCTCCCCTATTTGCATCCCGAAGCCTTTTTTGATGGGGGCTCTCTTTGGTTCAAGCGTCGAGCACATGCTTGACTACGCATCTGGCGCCAACAAAAACGGGCTAAGCGACGCAATAACGGGAGTATGCGAGTCTAGTTTCCCCGGTATTTTGCCGACCGCTCTTACTCCATGGATCGAAAACAAGACGAATTTTTCCTTCTTCCGTGGTCAGCCTTTAGAAAATTCGTCCATGCAGAATCTTCCTTCAGGAATGCGTGCCAACACGCAGACGCAAGATATTTTTCGTTCGTTAGGGAAAATGACCAACATCTCGCCAATCAAAATGGAAAACCTTTGGCGTGGATATACAGGGAATCTTGGTCTTGCGGGGTCCGCCCTTGTCTCCAAGGGAATGGATGCCGCCATGGGGAACGAAAATCCACCTGAAGTCGCACAGCGCCTTACCGAAGCGCCAGGACTCCGTGCGATATTCGGGCGTGAACCGATTGGATCGGCAAGTAAGTCAGTTGATGACTTTTACAAAAATTACCAAGATGCAGAACAGGCTAGCTTTGCATATAGATCATTGCTAAAATCTGGAGACAAACAAGCGGCTGATCGGTTTTATTCCGAGAATAAAGATAAAATACTCATGGCGTCCAACATGGGCGATGTTGCCAAAAAGATGTCGAAGATTCGTCAAGACATGGCGGCTATCAGGCAGAGCATGAGTCTGTCGCCGGATGAAAAAAGGGACCAAATAGACTCCCTCTCCAGGAAGGAAACGCAGCTTACCGATTCGGCGAATACATCTTTCGATACTGAAGAAGGGCATCCCTTCCAAAAGTTGCGCATTGACTATCAGGTCATGCACGAACAGCAACGCGAATTGGAAAAGGCCGGAAAGTATTCTGAAGCGACGAAACTCAAGATGGAGAATAGCCTTTATCGAAAAGGTAACCTCGTAAATATGGTGACGCACCTCAAGACACAGCGAAAAAAAGTTGAGGATAATCCTCGAATCGCTGAATCGGACAGAGAAAAAATTCTTGCAACTCTTGACAAAAGAATCAAGGACGCAATGGATCGTGCCGTTGCCCTAAGCAATAAATAAAACAGACGGAAAAGGAGCCCCCATGCCCGACCTGCTTTACAACAGCTTCAAGGAATACGCCTGCGATGGCACTATCGACCTGGACAGCGACACCTTTAAGTGTTCCTTATTCACGTCGGACCATATCCCCAGCGCCAGCAACGCCACGTTTGCCGATCTGTCCGGGGAGGTGAGCGGGACCGGCTACACGGCCGGCGGCGCGACGCTCTCCAACGTCACCTGGACTCGCTCCGGCGCCACGGTCACGTTCGACGCCGATGACCCGTCCTGGACCAACGCCACTATCACGGCCCGCTACGCCGTCATTTACAAGTCGGGCACGGCCAACGGCATCGTCAACCCTCTGGTCTGTCTGCTCGATTTCGGCGCGGACAAGGGCGTCACCGGTGGCACGTTTTCCGTCACCTTCAATGCCAACGGCATCCTGACCCTGAGTTAGCCCATGCTCGACGCCTGGGTTGGCTCCGATACCCGCTGGACCGGGACGGACGCGCGCTGGCAGCCGGCCGGTGCGTCGGCCATCACCGTGGGCACGGTCACGGCCGCGTTTGCGGTGTTGCCGGCGACCGTCGCCGTCTCGGCCGTGGCCACGCCCGGCCCGGTCGCGGCGTCGGTTGCGGTGTTGCCGGCGACGGTGGACGTTGCGACACGTCCGGCGCCCGGGACGGCGACCGGCCGGTGGGCCGTGCTGCCGGCCGAGGCGGTTGCCTCCTGCCCGGTCGCGGTTGGCGTCGTGGCGGCCGGGATAGCCGTCCGTCCGGCGACCGTTGCCCCTGCCATGGCGGTTACGCCGCATCCGGCCGCTGGAGTGTTTTCCGTTCTGCCGGCTGGTGTCTCTACCGAAAACATCACAAAAGTCTTTGTAGGGGCCGCTACGGGCCAATGGGGCGTACTCCAGGCGACGGCCACCGTCGCCTGCGCCGCTGCGGTTGGTACGGCCTCGCTCCACGGGACGGTCCTTCCGGCGCAGGCCCGGCCGCTGGCGGCAGTCGAAGTGGGCCATCCCGGCCTTAATCTGGCCGTGCTTCCGGCGACGGTGGCCGTGGCGGTCGCGGTCCGGACCGGGGCGCTTGGTCTGCGCGTCGCGGTGCTCCCGGGCGCTGGCGCGCCACGGATCGAGGTCCTCGCGGACTCGTTGGCGGTCCGGACGACGGTTCTGCCGGCGGGCGTCGCTCCGGCAGTCGTCACCCCGG